>Ga0209512_1000418_pt1 | contig 72508 bp, 90 predicted proteins | sample frozenSSSSmetaG_FD_184142 | JGI IMG/M metagenome (GOLD analysis project Ga0209512, IMG submission 184142) | Glacier valley bacterial and archeal communities from Borup Fiord, Nunavut, Canada, to study Microbial Dark Matter (Phase II) -... | ecosystem: Environmental > Aquatic > Freshwater > Ice >...
TTTTAGTTTAGTTAATCAATTCTGTTGCTATATACTGTGCTATATACTGTATAGATTACCCCTACTCCGTTTGCCTGTCATCCGATAAACCCTCCAACAGCAGTTCTGCTCTGTTATGGTCACGTGCATTACCATTTCTTTTGTTACTCGTCCACCAAAACGTTTCCTCGTGCAGTCGTGCTGTTGACTATCACTCCTTATACAAATTCAAGAGGGAACGCAATTGAAGCATATGAGTGAGGACTGAGAAGACACAACGACAATCCTCATTCTCATTATTTTGTCTATCTTCAAAACGTAAAGATGGCGATGTCACATTCAAGCAATGAATGAACCCCCTGCTTACTTCCATCTACTGTGTGCTTGTTGCCATATGGATTATCGTCTCAAGCAGAGCCTCACTGACTCTGTGATCCTGTCCGTTCTTCTCATAATGGCAGCCGAAACCGACCAAACCTTCGATCCAGACATCAATGACTGGTCGGCTGGAGGTGAGGTGTGAGAGGGATGGAATGACGACTCGGGATAGGACACGTCGGTAATTAGGAGAAGAGACGGATGATTAGAACAACTCAATCATATAAGCCATATATTTAATCTTTACTATGCATTCGTAATTCTTGAATGTTGAGCGTGGATCTGCCTACTCGGCAACACCACCTTCTGGCCTTACAGGACCCCAAATATACATACTTGCGGCGCCCTCGCTCTCCCCCCTCCCCGTCCCGTTATCCACATTGACCAGATCCCCGTCCGTGTAATGCTCGATCGTGAAACCCGATGGATCCTTCCAGTAATCAAAAATCTGACTACCTAGGATATGCCTTCCCACGCCCCAGACAGGCGTATATTCCTTCTGGAGCAAGAACTCATGACCAAGGAACTGCGTGTCGAAGTCCTCGACCTCGAAGCTGCAGTGGTGCAGGCGGTGCTTCTCGGGGATGTCCTTGGGCGCGCGGAATAGAAAGAGGGTGTGGTGGTCGACGTAGTCGGCGCCGTGGTCGAGGTGCATGAAGGTGAGGGCGTCGAGCTCGCTGCCGTCGGGCTGAACCTCGTAGAGGATGTCGGATGGGACGAAATTGAAGGTGGTGCTATAGAAGGCGACGTCTTCGAGGAAGAGGGTCGTGGAGAAGCCGTAGTGGCCGAGCTTGTGGACCATGGCGGGGCCGACCTTGAAGCGCTGGAAGGAACCTATGAAGTGGGGAAGACAGTCGGTTTGGAGATGTTTAGGGGGAATGAGTGGGAGCGAGGGAATAGGAATGTCACGTACCCTTTCTGGACTTTTCCAGCGCGGTGTTATACCCGCCCTTCTGAATCTCCGTGCTCGTCTCTGCCTTCGCCGGCACAGGCCGCTCCTGCACACCCCACACGACGTGAATTTTTGAGCCAGAGGGGCTCTGGATCGTCACAATTCTGCCCCCTCCGGGTGCCTTACTGTCTGTAACCTGGGACGCGCCCGGCAGGTTTGTCGCCTTCACAAAATCCGCCTCCGTCTGCGCTACGTACGCTGCGCCATCGAAACGTCGCTGTCCGTCTGCGGCCTTGAGCGATACATAGGCGCAAGGGTCCTTGCCGTAGCCGCAGTAGTAGATGGCTTTGTCGCCATCGCGGCCGGCTTCTTGGAAACCGAAGTCGAGGGCGAATTGGTGGAATTCGTCGAGGTCGGGGTGGGCGAGGTAGACGTGGCTGAGGCGGTTGAGTTGGATTTTGTCTGGGGTGTTTGTGACGGGTGGGATGCGTCCTGGTGTCATCTTGGAGGAGGATAAGACAGAAAAATAGAGTGAACAGTGAATTAGATATATGAGATTGCCTGAAATTTAAACTGAGGTGAATAGTGAAGTTTGAAAGCGGCCAAAGTGCTGATGTCTATGCAAAGCGGACCTTGTGCGGCTTTGGCTCGTTATGAATGAGATCTGATAACGATATAATACATGGAATAACTAAGGGAAGCTCATTTCTCACCTTCATTGTGCTTATATTGGTAGGTATGTACATACACCATCTTCCATTTCCCCATGATCGATCGCTGTTAAAGGCCAAGCTCCACTTCTCCGCAATGGTTCATCTATGGAGCAGACGACGCTAAAGCGGAACATCTAGCTTCTCCGCAATCATCTCAATATCCCACTCCATAAGCCATTTGGCCTCATCGTTACATTCATTCCACCATAGACGGCACTTCGATGGCCTTGTTTCTCGGTGTCATGGCGCCACGGAATATTGGATCCGACAGCATCGGAGGATATGGCCATGCGGCCGATTTCCCAGTGGATCAAGAGATGGGGGAAGACGATGCAGACTAAATCCATATATACCTTTCCCCAGTCTCAGCAGTCCTCCATAATATTCTTTTGTTTTGTCAGCGAGCGCAGCAAGTGCAGTGGTTGGTATCATAAAGTAAAGATAACATGGAAGAGACGTCCATTGTCATTATTGGCGCTGGCCCTAGTGGCCTGGCTCTTGGTGCGCTTCTTGCTCGCATGAACTTGAAGGCAAGTTTGGGCAATCTCACTGTCTGCTTTCGTTGCTTGCACTAATGAAGGGTTCAGGTGGTGATATTGGAGAAAGATTTGGAGATTTGTGAAGATCCGCGCGGGATCGTCGTGAATGGAGATGCCGTCCGCATTAGTTGGCAACTGGGAATTGGGGAAGGGCTGACGAAGAGGATTGGGAAAGGTGAGCCGTGAACATACAGGGTGGACGTTCGGATCTGACATGCTACAGATATCGGAGTCCTTCACTTCCACAAAGGAAATTTCAGGCAAAAGACATTCATGAATTTCGACTTGATGGTTGATTGGGCTGAACAAGCTGTCTCGCAAAATATTGCTCAATTTCAGCCAAATTTCGGTAAGGGCTCTTATTACTCTTTATCACGAGGCAGTATCACATAGCTGACATATCTGTACAGAGCGAGAGATTAGAATGGTCTTAAAAGACCTCCCAAACTGCGACCTAAGAATAGGCTGCGAAGCCATCAGCCGCACAGAAGACGCCGAATCCACCGTGCTAGAGTACGTCCAAGACGGCGTCACAAAGTCCATCCGCACATCCTGGCTCGTCGGCGCAGACGGGAAACGCGGTGTCGTGCGGAAGAAGTTCTTAGAACCTGAAGGCATTAGACAGGTGGAAGCAGTATGGCCCTACGTCGGAACCTGGGTCGCCGCAAACCTCCAGATTGTCACGCCGACAAAGGAGACGCATCCTGATTTCCCACTCTGGCAGCTGGGATATACACCAGAGCAGGTACATGACATCTTTTGGCCAAGCGGTTTCCATTTCTGCAACAATCCCAAGAGACCAGCAGTGAGTGGGAGGTTCGGCCCAGCTGGGGCCAATTTTTGGAGGTATGCCAACAGTCTGACATCGAAGCTTTCATGGATCCTGAGCTAACCTTTATGCCACTGTCCAGACATGAGTTTTCTGTGGAATCTGGAGACAATCTAGATAACATCGAAAATAATTTCTGGAGAGAGTTTGGCCCATGGATGGTCATCCCAGGGTCGAAGTTTGCACGGAAACTGAAGAATATCGCAGTCGAGTTTCCACGGGACTGCATAAACATCATCCGCTGCCGACCATTTACGTACGTCTAGACCGTCAATTCACTTCAAGAGCTGAGACTAATCTCATCAGATTTGCCACAAAAGTCGTAAACCGCTGGTACTGCCGCAAAACCATGCTAATCGGCGACGCGGCGCACGTCTTCCCACCCTTCGGCGGTCAAGGCATCGCGACCGGCATTCGCGACGCACAAGCCCTGAGCTGGCGTCTGGCTATGATGTCCAATCTTCAGGTCTCTCCATCAGTACGCGAGCACATTCTCACAGGTTGGAGTCAAGAGCGGAGGCACGCATGGGAGGCCGCGACGCTCTCGACGAAACTGAATGGCAGCATCGTCAACCAGCGCTCATGGCTTGGAGGGTTCTTCTACAGGCTCTACATGCGCATTATATGGTCTTTGCCAGGTGGAGCGTGGTCCAGGACGAAAAAGGCGTTTAAGGATAAGCTGGTGTACAACTCACAAACATGCCCTGATGGGTTCTTCCTCGAGTCGCAGGGAGGCGGGCGCAAGGTCGCGCAGGTCTGGGTGAGACGGATAGGTGAGGAACCAAGACTCTCTGACACGGTTTTTCTTCGCCATCTCTCCCACTTGTCTATCTTGGTGCTTGTAAGGAGCCCGCAGGATATCGACTCAACAAGCATCGCAGAGGCGATACGGGCCTCGGGTGTGCCGAGCACGATCTTGTCAACGGAGGATATCACATACCTCGACGTGAGCGGTGGCAGGTTACAAGCACAACAAGAGACGGAAAAGCGGGTATATCATGCCTGCCCGACGAGTGAGTTGATGGTGGAGGGGATCACGACACTTAGAGGGTACCATGAGGATGCTATTCAGAATCGACTACAGAAAGGGGTGAAATATGTGTTATTACGTCCGGACTTCTTCATTCATTCCGTCGCGATGGAGTTGCCTGGGTTACAGAGGAATTTGGAGACGGTAAGGGAATACTTTGAAGAGAGGATCTGAGGCGGGTGGAAGACTTGTTATTAATAGACTTTCGTACGATTCAATATACATATGTACCTATGCACATTCGCACAAGATGAAGAATAAATAGGTTTTGTAAGTCCGTGATTTCGTATGAGATGCGGCATCACCTATCCAAAGCAATGTGCTTATTTTTTATTGTTGAATCTTGATGCACGTCCTGATGATATATTCTATATTTCTATTTCTATTGACGTTGGAGGTAAATGATGAGATCAGAATACGGTCCGTGCTGTGCTTGCACCCCACGAAAGTCAATCTCAACAATACTTGACGAGGAAATGCTCAGAATCCATCCAAAACATAGATACATATCTGGGAGATATGTGAGTTTCATTGAAGAATTTCTCACGAATTGGCCTTTCCCGCGTCTCGTAGAACAACTGGCCAATCCAATCATTGAGCTGAGAGTAGTTAGATGCGGCGGAAAATAGAAAATCCTTATATCATTGACTCCCTGCCATCTCCCCACTTCCCCAATTTCCCCAATTTCCCCCATCACTTGGCAAACAAGTAATTGGCGTTCTCTTGATAGAATTACGACGATATACCGACGGCGTCGACGGCCGCCTTAACTAGATCTTCCGCCTCCGCCTCTGTCCACCCCAGCCATGCGTGCGGAAATCCAGATCTCCAGTTGTTTTCTCCTCCGCGTCTCCTCCGCACCCGCCATCTCAGTCGAGATGACCCCCTTCACCCCTTTCAGCCCCTCACCCCTTCACCGGAACGAACCCAGAAAGGCCGTTTCTTCGCCAAATCAAATTATTTTTGTCTTCTCACTCCGCTTTTCTTCAAGGTTCACCTTTCAAGCTCTTTCTAATGTGTCAGAGCTATTCCTGAAGATTCCTAAGTCATATCCTGTTCTTTCCCCGCTTTCCCCTCATTTTCGCGGTATGCGCCCCATTTCTTTCTCCAGCATTGGTGTCAACCATGCCTCTAGATTTCTTCACAGACACGTCGTGAAGTACAAAATACCCTCCTATCTCCTCCTCGAGTCTTGATTCTCCCTTGATTCTCCATTACATCTCTGCTGGGCGAATATCTGCTCGAGCATCTCTAGTTGTGACAACATTCCATCACACTTGGTTATTGAGCATCTGTGAGGAGCCTTGCTACAGTTAGGGGCTAAAGGCTGCTTCGTCGTCGTGGTAGCACAATATACCATGGACAGCAAGACCAATATGGATCAAGTCGAGTCCGCTCACTATGAGAACGACATTCCGAACGAGAAGCTCGAGGAGGCTGTGGACCGACATGTCGACCCCGAACTCGATAGACAGACACTATTGCGACTAGACTTTCTCCTGGTTCCTCTCGTGTGTTGTATGTACCTGCTCGCATTCTTGGATAGAGCAAATATTGGAAATGCCCGTGTTGCTGGTCTGCAGAGAGATCTCGGCATCACGGATATCCAATATCAGACTGGTATGTTCTCCCAATGATTTCTGTAAGTGAGGGAAGAAAACAAAGTTTGGCTGACTCGCGGATTGATTAGCCATCACCGTCACTTATGTGCCATACATCGCCTCCGAGTTGCCGTCCAACCTTGTCCTTAAGAAAATAGGGCCGAGGCTCCTGCTTCCAGGGATGATGCTGAGCTGGGGAATTGTGACGACGCTTCAAAGCCAGATCCACAACTACGCCGGCCTTCTTGCTTGTCGCTTCTTCCTCGGTCTTTGCGAAGGCGGTCTTACCCCCGGCATTGTCCTTTACCTGTCTGGCTTCTATCGCCCTCACGAACTGCAAATCCGCATTGCGCTCTTCTTCTCGGCTGCCGCACTGTCCAGTGCCTTCTCCGGTCTCCTCGCAGCGGCCATCCAGCAGATGAACGGCATCGGCAACCTGAAAGGCTGGCAATGGATCTTCCTCATTGAGGGGCTCTTCACTGTCTGCTTCGCCTCGTTCTGCTTCTACATCCTGCCCAACGGCCCTCAGAACGTCAAGTCCTTCAAGAAAGTCCACGCCGACCACTGCGACTACCGGCTCACTCTCGACATCAACTCCGTGGAGAGCCATGCCTTCTCATGGAGAGAGATGCTCTCCACTTTCACGGACGTGCACACCTGGCTCGTCTGCATCGCCCAGTTCTGCAGCGGCGTCAGCCTCTACGGCCTCGCGTACTTCTCGCCCTCCATCGTGCAGACGCTCGGCTTCGACAACACCAAAACACAACTCCTCACCGTCCCGCCCTTCGTCATCGCCTTCCTCGTCGGCCTGCTCTCGGCCTGGCTCGCAGACCACTACCAGCAGCGCTCTCTGGCGGGCATCACCACCACCCTCCTGGCCATCATCGGCTTCGCGCTCTTCAAGACGGCAGACGGCAGCTTCGGGCAGAAGTACACGTCCCTCTGCTTCCTCATCACAGGCATCTACTCCACCGCGCCGTCGATGCTGGTCTCGATCTCGAACAACACGGCCGGCCACACGCGGCGCGCGACGGCGCTCGCCTTCAGCTTCATCCTGACCAACTCGGGGGGGATCGTGAGCACGTGGCTCTACCCGAAGAAGGACGCGCCGGACTATGCGCTCGCGGCGAACCTGAACCTGGCACTGTGCGTAGTGACGGTCGTGCTGCTGGCGCTGAACTGGGTCTGGCTGCGCTACCAGAATGGAAGGAAGGAGACGCATAGGGAGGAGTTGTTGGCACGGGTGGCGCATCTGTCGCCTGAGGAGCAGAGGAGGGCGTTAGGCGATCGGCATCCGGATTATAAGTATACTCTGTAGAGGGGTTGTAATGTGTGGAAGGGGTAGCTATAGCGAGAGAATGGAATAATGTCACAATGGGTGCAGAAAGATCGTACGTGGCCTTCACAATGTGAGAACATAGGTGTTTATTCATACCATAAGCATGGAGACGTAAAAGGAGGCTATAGATGGGAACATGCCGGGCTCGCCTTGCTAGATCCCAATGAACAAGAAACGTCTCGAACAGCAGCGCAATGGGATGTCCTTGCTCAAATTCCTATTGCCGACATATCAAGAGCAATCCCAGCTTTTGGAAGATTCTCACGAGTGACTCAGCACTAGCAGTGACAACACTGAAGAGCCAAAAAGGACAGAGAAAGTGAGAGATCAAGAGATAGAAAAGCAAGATGATCAGAATGCAAGAGGATGTACACACAATATCACAAAGGCCTGAGGGCTCTGTGATGTACGTAAGGTCTTGCATTCTGATAGCAGTGTTAAGAGAAGTAAGCTGCTGTACGCGGTCATAGGTAATAGGTCCTAGTTACGTAAGCAGAACTGACACGTGATTCCTACTACCATCATCCCGTAAGGGCCAAGTTCTTGTAGTAATTTCTAACAGAGGAGGAATCTACTCTACTACTCTACTACTCTACTACTCTAGAGGTAGACTATCGATACAGGTGAAACAACAGAGGTGGACTTGGAAGTGGACTTGGAAGTGGAGAACAGCCTTTGAAGCCATGTCACGTTGTGAGGTGAGGGAGAGGTGAGGGAGGGAGAGACGCGTCGCAGGCGTACGTATGGTGGTATGGTGCGGAGTCGGAGGAATGTCTTTCTCTTTGCTGGGGCCCACGTGATCTGGATGATCAGTCGATGCAGAATGGGCGTCAGTCAGGTATGTACCTCTTCAGGTACCTCACACACCACACACCACACTAACACTACTAGGTACCTGGCTAGGTACTCACGTACTCACCCTGTGCCATCGATCGGACATCGAACATCGGACGATCATTCTTCCTTGGCGATGGCCTTAGCCATGAAAGCTTCCCCTGTCCCTGTCCCTGTCCCTGTCCCTCTCCCTCTCCCTGTCTGTCTCTGCCTTGCTTGACCTCGACCTCAATGTTGGGTTGATCTTCATCTTCAACGACGACTCCGTCTTCAACATCTTCTCCATCATCATGTGTCCATCTAAGCTGCGACATCTACATCTACATCTACATCTACATATACAAAAAGACACGCTCTGCTATTGGTTGACTAAATGTTTTTTTTTAATAGAATAATGAGCTGAATGTCTGTCAAATGGAATGTTCCCGCTGGATGGAATGTGCCAAAGCAGTACGCGCGGAACCAGAAAAATTTATCTTTGGACCTTGAATTATTCTTTCTCCGACTGGCTGAGATCACAAAGGGATGCCAAGCAAACTGAAGGCTAAGTTTGAAGTTTTTCTAGAAAGTGAAAGATTGACTCGCTGACTCGTTACCAGTGACATTTTTCTTTGGTTATGTTGTCATTCTTCACAACTTCATGCAAGGTACCCGCCAATACTCTGCCCAATAAGCTGCGAAAGCTGCTAAGCTGCTGCGTTGTCTGCACCGAGGCCAGAATGGCTGTTTTTGCCTTTGGACATATTGAAGAGCATCGCACGCATCAATAATCACATAACCACGAAGACACCAAGCCACTGCTTTGTCCAGTCATCACGGCACTTCTACGGTCCTGGGATTCTGCGAAGGGAGGGCGTGCTTAGATGCCCGAACATGCGTGACTAACCTTGCTTGGGAGGTATCCATCTCCCTAGCACCGCGTTTCACAACTCAATTCAACTCAACTCCATTCCTCCCGTATCCACCTACGAAGTAATAGTCTCCATTTCTGGGGGGAGTTACTCTATGTACATGCGGTACATAGGTACGTACATACCTAACATATCACCACCGTCTTTGGCATCACCTCGCTCTTGGGCCACGCTGCTCCTCCGATATCGTGCCCAGTGACTATGCCTCTACCTATGTCTGGGCGCGTAGTGGCAGCTACATCCCAAGCCCCACGTCCGGCCCCCCATTTTTCCTCTTCCCTCTCTCTTTTCTGTGGGAAAAAGCCTCAGACAGGCGACCGGCGACTGGCGATTCGTGATTCAAGAATCTATCTATCCACGATGTTCTGATCCACGATCCACTTCTTTCCAGCGCTGACTGAGCGCCCGCACCCCTTCGCTGCTCTGGCCAGACGTTTGCTCTTCTAGTATACGATATGCAAGTGTTTTAGCGGAGTTTTCTTCCACTCTGCCAGACTCCGCTGTGGAACGAAATGGATCGTTACAGTACTACTAACCTCGGAACTCCAGTATTATGCTTGAACGTGCTTTTCCTACTACGAAGTATGGCAGGCTGCTGAAACAGATGAAGTGGAGAGCACGCGATGTTGGCTGTTGCTGTAGGTAGGTAGGTAGACATTATTTGAAGGCGGCATCCCCACGCCTTGTTTCGGCTTCCTTCTCCCCCTTCCTTCCTTCCTTGTTACACTTTCTTTCCCATCGATCTCGAAGATTTCTTCTTCTCCTTCTTTTTCTGCGACTTGCAACTGGTCTTGTCAAATCAAATACCCTCTGGAGGATATTCATTCGTTCGATTGTCCGCCTTTACATTCCTTTGAGCCTCAACGACAAGTCAACTCCAATCAACAGTAGAGCCAGTCTCCTCTGTCGACGACGACAACAACAACAACAACAACAACAGACTTCCTTCATTCCAATCTTTACGTTGCAGAATTCCGACTTGGGACCGGCCCTTCTTTTCAGAATCGCGTCAGTGACTGCCGAGAACATTTATCACATTCCTTTCATTCCAACAGCCGCGACGTCCAATCAACGCCACGATATCATTCTTTGATCCGCTCTAAACCTTTTGCTTCCCAAGAGGTATGTACACACGGACTTTCATATGGAATCATTGTCTTAGCCAAGCAGGCCGCGTTGGTGGCATTTTGTTATTTTTGCTCGCTCGTTGTCAAGAGAGATCCTCAGCGAATGCTCTCCCCAGTGCGGCGTGGCTCACTCTTTGTCTCTTATGACAACGACGACAACAACAGCAACAGACTATAGAATCATCGATGTGTCAAAGGACTCTCTCTTTGATCGCTTCATGAATTCATTATCACTACACTCGTTTTTATACTACGCTCTTTTCTTGCTCGACACCTTGACAATCTCCATTCGATCCCACGACGCTTATGGCAAAAGCCTCGAAACATTCATTGAACCTCGCTAACAACAGCTGCTCAAACATAGTCGATCTCTTCCGCATTTCAAAATTTCCAGCACATACTTGATACGCATTTCAGACGTTCAAGATGAAGACTGTTACTTTCTCTGTCGCAGCCATCTCGCTGCTCCAACTCGTTTCGGCACAACCGCATAGTGAGTCCCATCTACGAGTGCTTGTCATTATGATAGCTTCTTCAAGAAAGATTACTGATGCAACATAGGACACGCTCACGCTGCTTTACATGCCAAGAAGAATGTCGTAGTGCAGGTCGAAACTGTCTACGCCCAAGCCTCTGCTGCTCCTCAGGTCATCATCTACGTTGACCAGAATGGCAACCCAGTATCCACCACCACTGAGATGCCAGTCCAGGCCGCCGCAACCGCTGCTCCAGCCGTCGCTGTCGCGGTTTCAGTCAATAACGATGTTTCTGCAGCTTCAGCGGCAATCCCAGCAGCTGTTGTTTCTGAGTCAGTAGCTGCTGTTGCCCAGCCGGCCACAACTTCTGCTGCCGTCTCACCTGTTTCTACTTCAGCTTCAAACGGATTTGGTCTCTCTTACAACCCATACAACAAGGATGGTACCTGCAAGACTGCGGCCCAGGTTCTGGTCGACTTCGATGGTTTCGGAGGTGCCTTTGCTACTGTCCGCACCTATGGCATTGATTGCAACACAGTTCCAAACGTGCTAGCTGCTGCCAAGGCACACGGCATGAAGCTCTTCCAAGGCATTTTTGACATCAACGCCATCGAATCATCTGTTCAGACCATAGTTTCCGCTGTTGGAGGTGATTGGTCTTCCATCCACACCATCTCCGTCGGCAACGAACTCGTCAACGGCGGCCAAGCTACTGCTGCGACCGTCGTTGCTGCCGTGAACACGGCTCGCAGTCTCCTCAGAGCTGCCGGCTACACTGGGCCAGTTGTTACCTGTGACACCCTTATTGCGACGATCTCCAACCCAAGCCTGTGCGACAACAGTGACTACTGCGCCGTCAACAGCCATCCATTCTTCGACCCAAACACCGCGGCATCCCAGGCGGGCGACTTCCTGGTCGCGCAACTCGGCCGCCTGAAGAACGTCCTCGCCAACAGCGCCCAGAGCATCGTTATCACCGAGACTGGCTGGCCGTCCCAAGGCGACGCCAACGGCGCTGCTGTCCCATCGCTAGCCAACCAGGTTACTGCCATTGCCGCCATCAAGTCTGCGTTCACGTCGAACCCGGCTGGACTTGTGCTCTTCAACCCATACCACATGCACTGGAAGACCAGCAATGCCAACCAGTTCAACGCCGAGCCATGGTGGGGTTTCTTGGGCGAGTGCCCATCTGGCTAAACGGACCTCTGACCTGGCTGTCACGACGATTTTTTGTCGACTTCGGCAGCAGAGCCGGTGCCGACTCGAGTCTTTTCTCTTCTACTCTCTCGGACGGTCTAGGGACACGGCGCATAGCGAGCAGGGGCGTGCTCGTGGATCATCTGTTATCAATCATGACGGGATGAGGGCATATGGGGTCTTTATGCATTACATTCATTACTGGGAGGCAACTCTCCATGATGTTGATGACCAAGCTGGAGGCGGATGATGTCTCGCAGCTGTTTTTGTTTTGCTTCATTTTTCTTCTCTTTCCCTACCAACTCCACTATATGCCTGAATATATAGCAAAGCGGAGCGTTTGGATATGACTTTTATTTCGATGTATATATATATCTTGGGGTGCGACGTAGAGAGTTTTTTGGATATGGACGAGTGATTCAAAGATAGATCAAATTCAATGATGCTTCTGCTCTATTTCGCCAGCTGGCCAGGATCGGCTTGTGAACCGTGACGTGATAATAGACACATAACTGCGTACTTGACTGCGTCGCGCCAATAAATTGGAAAGATGGGATTCCGTGTGTCTACCACAGGTGGAGATCCTTGAACCTGGAGCGACGACAAGCAAAAGCTAAAGGATAACTAAGTTGTTGGATCGTCCGTCCCACTTGCCAGTCGCAAGCGCACAGATCCATCCACACAACCAATCTCCATCGCACGGCGTCAAAACTTCAAAAAGGTGAACAACAGCCGGAGCTGCTGGAGATTGGGATGCATCGACCGTGAATCGAACACGGGGCCCATCGATGGCAACGATGGATTTTACCACTAAACCACCGATGCTTTGATTGGGTGTGAAAAGTGTAGATGGGCATATGATGGGTGGATTGGAAATGAACGAATGCTTGGCAGGCGAGGGAGTGGGTCTGAGAGTGTGCATGAAGCGAGAGCGAGGATCACGGGGTCAGGCACTGCCACTACTGACAGAAGACTGCGCAATGTACAAAGCGCAGGGTTTCCAGGTCAAATAATTGGAGTTCATGTAATTCATCCTGTCTCGAAGCGATCCTTACAATCCGCAAGATCTGTAGTTTTGTACTCCCCGTTGGAGATACTCCCGTCCATGCCTGTGCCCATCCCCCCCAATATAAGAACCTCGGGACCGACTCCAGCGTACACCAGCCACCAGCCAGCTCCGAAAACAAAGCAAATAATCTCAGACAAATGGGCGTCTAAAGCGTTACCCTCGCTAGCTGGATAAACTTCGCCTCCTTCCTCTCCCTCTCATGCCTCGCCAGGACTGTCCTCTTCCTCTCCTCCTCCCTCTGCACCTTCTCCAGCTTCATCCGTTCCTCCTCCATCACCATTTTCGCGTCCCCATTATACAACTCCTCATAAATCCCCTCCGTCCCCTTCTCCACCTTCCCAATCAGCATCTCGATCGCCCGACCCTTCAACCTCTTCACTTCCTCCCGCCTCCTCTCCTCATCCTCCGTCTCCCTCTTCCTTTTCTCCCTCGCCTCACTCTCCAACCTCTCATCGCGTTCTCTCCGCTTCTGCACCAACGCCTCCTCATCCCTAGCCTTCTTCGCAAGATATTTTAGACTATGTCCGCCCAGCTTCCCTCCCAGCAGCGGACGCGGCACGTCCAGCGGCGGCGCCGTGAAGAACAGGATCCGATCATGTTCATCCCTGTGGAACTGCTCGCGGATGTCCTGCGGAATGCTCGCGTTCGCGATGTCGCTCAGATGGTACACCTCGACCGACCTCGGCGGGTTATACGCGTTGGAGTGCACGCCTGTGCTGGTTGTAGATGGGTACGAGGAGCGTGGAGGCGGGACGGAGCGCGCATAGCTGGCATCGTAAGAGGCGAGCGGGGTGCTGGTTTGTGGGAGGGCGGAGCTGTGAGAGTTTGTGGCGGCGGCGTAGGAGGCGCCGTAGCCGGAGGCATGCGTCGCTGCCGGTGCGAAGGACGGTGTTTGCGGGATGGGAGTGTGGCCAACGTTGGCGTGCGAGGAGTAGGAGGAGTGTTGAGGGGCCAGAGGAGGTGCTGGTGATGCGGAGGGTCGCGACGGGGCGAATTGCTGGTCGTACGAGTTCAGGGATTGGTGCGATGGCGCGGGAGATGGTGCAGTGTGAGAGATGGTGTTGCCCATTTGAACATCGTTTTGGCTGTACGTCGGAGCTCGCTCAACAGTCACAGAGCGTCGCACGGGTTCAACAGGTGCTGGAGCAGGAGGTGATGGTGTTGGTTCTGGTGGAGGAGATTCCTAATCACTGTTAGCTAACTGTTCCCTTCAAATTAATGTTGGGATGAATGCTGAACGTACATTTGCTTCACGAGGTCGCTTGTGGACTGCACCGACAATGGGAGGAGCATTCGCTGCTCCCCAAGTAGGCTTTGGAAGTGGATCATCTTCCTTTGCATCCTCGCGGAGAAGATGCTTGATGGGGCTGGGAACCTTTTTCATCTTCCTTGGAACATCAAAAAGGTCCATTTCGTAATCCTTCTCTCTCACCTCGTCAGGCACGCAGCTTGCCCAAGTCTTGATCTTGTTAAGCTTGAATTTATCTTCGTTGTACCGTGCTTCGCAAACATAGACCTCCTTATCAGGAGGAAAGCCTCGTGGTCGCCCCTTATTATATCTGGTGAAGAACATGACAAAGCAGCGATCAACGACCTCATCAATGTGGTGATCACGATATTGCCCAGTCTTGACCACTTCGTTTTCGAAAAAGTGCTTCTCATAGCGATGGACTGTCTGCTCTGGACGGTAATACCAGCATGCGTTGATCCACTTCTGTCCTTCTGGGTCCTGCCATGTACGGTAAATTTGAGCCACAATAGGTTTGGTGAGATCATTTGGATTTTGAAGATGAACCCAATCACCAACTTTCCAGATTTCTCCGTTGTGAAGAATTTCTGGGAGCGGCAGCCTGCCATCTTCATCGACATAAGCGCTGTCCGGCTTGGTCTTTTCTTGCTCAGCGAGAATACGTGCCTCCTTTTGCAAGTCAACAGCGCACCTATACACCTCGCTATCCTCCAGATTATATCCTTTGGCGTTTTCGAACATGAGCTCCAGATCCCTCATGACTGCATCAACTGAGTTGTACTTCTTGCGTTTTGCCTTTTTCTTGATCATATCCAATGCAATAGGGTTCTTGATCTCCTGGTAATATTCTGGGAATTGAGTCTTGTCCGGCGGCTTCTCGAAATGGAGAACTTTGAGGTCTCCCTTGTCATCCTTAAACTTCCTCAGGCCCTTCAGTATGGTATTGATTCGAGCCTCCATTGGTGTGTGAACCTTCGGTGGCCTGCCTCTCTTCTTGTGTGCATCCGCATCATCCTTCGAATCCTCAACCTTGCCTCCCTCGCGCTTCGTAATCGCAGCTGAGGTTCGAGGGCCTCTCCGACGTCTTCGACGCGCTGCTTCTTCATCAGAATCATCTGCATCTTCATCTTCTTCGTCTTCATCTTCATCCTCTTCGTCAAGTTCGTCCTCGGCAAGCGCCGCTCCGTTTTGATCTTCCTCGCCGGGCTGTGGTGGTGGTGGAGAGTCTTCTACATCAGGGATCTCTCCAAGATCGGGATATTCTGCATCTTCAGCAGTTATGATATTTTTATCTACGAGTTTCGCCAACTCGAGCTTGACTAGCTCTCTCAACGTAAGTGCGTCGCGGTATGCTTCAGCTGAAGGCCGGTTATAGACTTGCGCATTGTGCGAAATCATGGCAAAGTCCCGCACGTACTCTTTCCAGCTTGTATATTGTTTTCTGAGTATTTTGCCCTGCAAGCAATGGTCAGCGAGTGGAAACAGCTTCTCAATGGGGGTGAACATACCCGGATTGTGCTAAAGGCAACGGGATCTTTAATTATTTCATGGTAGTCGGGGAGGAATCTCTTGTTTACAATGCGCTGGAATACTGCTGTCACTTCGCGATCACTTATATACAGTCAGTAATGAAGTCAAATTAGTAGAAATTGCACGGCGGTGTTCTTACTCCTCCTTGGCCTCTGTAAGGTGATCGACGATACCCTTCATAATCTCCAGGTCGCTCTTCGATACGCCTCGCGAGCTGGGTGCTGAAGTTGTTGTCGCTGTTTCCATTTTGACTGGAGTATCTGTGTCTGGCGCTTCGACGCTCTCGCGTGGTGGTGGGCTTTGCGATGCCATGGTTGTTGTAATCTGTGATGATGATTGTGGTGTGGCGGCGACACTTGGGCCAGATGAAGCTGTCCGCGACTTGCGCATTACGGTTTGCGACGCGATTCCCAAGAGCACACTAGCACGAAATAGGCATTGTAGTGTGAGGTACGTGCACATCGGAATTTCTGCCGGCCCGCAGTCGCATTCGGTTATACAATGCGTCAGTGTCAGCGCCACAACCCTTCTGGATAACCTCACAGCTGCCGGATACGATGCGAATTCGATTAAGAGGCCCAGCTGGCGCTTCGACTATCACTTTAAATAAAGATGCTACCGTTGCAGATTTAAAGAATCAGATCACTGAGAAGACGGCATTAAATCAATTCGACATCAAATACAGCTATCCACCGAAACCCCTCCAATTACCACACGATGAGACTATCTTAAGTGAGCTGTCCGTGAAGCTCGACGGCGAACAATTGACAATCAGCGCTCGAGATGGTGGCGCTGTTTCCGGGAAATCAGCAGGTGTGACTGCCAGCACAGATGCAGCGCAAACCACATCTATGACGACTATTAGCCAATCTCCAAACACATCGCCATCCACTGGTTTGCCCAAGTTTGCTGGAAGATCCAGTGGCTATAAAGATAGAACCCCGGAAGCGCCGACAAAAAAACAAAGCCCCATACCTCTACAGCGGAAGGAAATGGCCAAGGATACTCCGGAACTGCCCTTGCCAGAGCGAGGCGCAACCTTGGGTAAGCCATTCTCATTCTCATTGTTCTCTGACAAGGCACATTAATATTAACGAAGACATAGTTGTGCGGGTGATGCCCGATGATAATAGCTGTCTCTTTCGAGCATTTGGTACAGCAGTCCTACCTGGCGACGATCTCTCAATGCCAGAACTCCGTTCACTGGTAGCCTCACAAATACAAGCAGAACCAGACGTGTACACCAAGGTTGTACTTGACAATAGGGACCCAGACGATTATTGCCGTTGGATTCAAACAGATGAGGCATGGGGAGGTGCTATAGAGCTGACCATTCTATCAAAACACTTCAATATTGAGATCTGCAGTATTGATGTTCAGGTGATGCCTCTGATATTCTACTGCCCATGATGGAAAAACTACTAACCTTCTTCAGTCTCTGCGCATTGATCGCTTCAATGAAGACGCCCCTTTCAGATGTATCCTAGTATACTCGGGGATCCATTATGATACCATTGTTCAGAGTCCCTCAGATCCACCACATACCAAGGCAGATGCTCCTCCTGAACTAGACAAGAGAGTCTGGGATTCGGATGATGACGACATCTTGATCAAAGCACAGGAATTGTGCAAAACCTTGCAGTCTCAGCACTATTTCACGGATACTGGAGGGATGGCTATCAAATGCAATATTTGTGGTTGGGTTGGCTATGGCCAAGGACAAGCTGGAACCCACGCACAACAATCTGGCCATTATGATATGACTGAACAATAATGATGATTCATCATGAATGACGGCGCACTTTAGCGATATATGGAGTTTTTAGGAAGTAGGCTGAAGTTGAAGGAACACATAGAAGTATGGCTTTTCATGACTTTTTAGATGTCATACGTCAAGCGACGTAGTATTCTATTCTGATGGCCAGTCACTCATACATAGCTTCGATCTCTTCCTGCACAGGTAACTCGCTTTTGGCATAGAATGGAAGTATTCTCTTTTCATGCAAAGCTGCCGTGTCACTTTTAGGCTGCCTGCAATGTGAGAAACCCCCTTGGCAACGTGTTAGTTCAGAGGACAAAAACCTTCAGTGTTAGTTCAGAGAATAAAAATCATCTGCCTGGTATGTCCTTATTATACTCTTGTGGGGTTTCCATGGTGTTTTGGAGCTTCTAAAGCCGCAAGCATTCTTCAGGAACCTGCACTGAATACCCTCTGTAAGATCATCTCCGGTGTCCAGTAGGTTTATATGCCTCTTCTGTCCTGTCTTTCCTGTGCACTCCTGAATTAGATGGATATTGCATGTAAAAAGGAACTTCATATATTTTATGTTCACAATTCTTTCCCATCCAGATTCTCTGCGTTCCTTCACGTCCTCAGGACGCCGTTACCCCGGTCCTTCCATGTTTATTTCCCCCAACACGCCTTCCTTTTATATATTACTATCCTTTATCCCATCGCACAATCGCACAGCCGCACCGCATAAACATCCGGAGCAACGTCAAGCTCTTTGCACAAGCAAGATGCCCTTCCACGGCTATGGTGGCAGTGAACTAGATCACTCTGAGTGTGCGATCTTTCCCTGCTCTGCATGCAAACCTTCAGACATTCCCCCAACTCCCCAAGTTCAACCGGCTACGCGCTCAGGCAATACGCTTCCTGGTTCCGATCCACAAAGCAATCATGCCAACACCCTCCACCGACCTGCAGATCAAGGAACTGTGATCAACCCTCTACCTGACAATGGAAATCGTTTCGACTACCGCAGATCTGCTGCCAACACTACCATTGATCGTCCTGCCTTGGATGTCACAGCTAGCTCTGCATCTTCGACAGTTGCGCCAACTGCTAGTGAGTCTCCTTACGCAGATGACCGCGGCGGACGTGGCAACATCTCTTCCCCAGAAGATATCAGAGCTCTAAGAGAGCAGATGCGACACTCAGGCTTCCGCGTGCCCTCGCCGCCCACTCCACAACCTCGCTCCCCCGGCACGTTTGGCCCACTCACCAGCGGCAGCAGAGTTTCTCCATCGTCTAGCGCAAGAAACCAGCCACAAAATATCCGTCCATCACCTCCTCCTCGTCAAGTCCGCACTACCAGTGGCAGCCTGCGTCCTGACCATTCTCCTCCTGCAGACCAACTCTCCACTGCCAGAGTTGAACGTTGGCTCTCGCCTCAAGCCCATCTACCCTATACGTCGTACTCACGTCCCATGCCGTCTCCAAGAGGAGGAGGAGGAAGAGGAAGAGGAAGAGGGTGGAGCTTTCAAGGAGTTGATGCGGCTAACACACGTGCGCCGTGGGCAGATATCGAACCAACTTCTGAAGAGACATTGCGTCGGGCGTTGGAAAATAAGAAGGCAAGGCAAGCGGCCGAGGAGTTGTTGAGGACCCCACCCCCGAGTAAACTGCCGGACTCTGCTAGAAGAAGCACTGGTGACCTAGGCGGGCCGGCAACTAGAGTTAGGAGGATGTCGGGGCTCACGCTTGATGGGGACGACAGCCTAGGGTTCGGCGATGATAACCAGGATAGTGAGAGGTTTAAGAAGGTGGATAAGGGGAAGAGTAGGGAGAATGAAGGGAGCAGGAGGTGAGAGCCGAGATGGGGAATTGAGGATATGATGTTAGTGAAGCGGGAGTGTGGCTGGATTGTCTAGAATTGAAGAAAGCATTGCGGCAATTCCATTTCTTGATTTTGCATTTGCTCTAGGAGCATGCATCATGTTAAGAGAGTTGGAGAGCAGCGCTTGATGGAGTAAAGGATAAACTGCTAAGTGAGATTTTGCTTAGTTAATGACATTGTGGATGGCATTACGGCAATGGAATCAATGACAATGGAATTAAGAACAATGAAATCGGTGACTTTGCACTTACATTGGCATGAGAAGTGAGCTAGGCATCAGCATGTATACTAACAAATGCTAGGTATTATCACATATTAAAAGCGACGTGGTTACTAGAGAAAGAGCTCCGCACCATGTGTTGAAAACCATTAATCTCCAGCCTTCATAAAATTTAGGAATCCTCCGTCGACTCCTTCACCTGGGCCACTACTAATGGCTTCGTCGACCCTCCCTTGCCCTTCTCCAAATACGTCAACCCCCCACCAAAGCTAAACTCACTATTTGCGCCTCCATTCACTACCTTTCCCTCCGTGACCCCCGTCTCAAATGCACAGCTACCCATATCCATCGCCGTCACCTTTCCCATCGGTGCAATGTCAAAATCAAAGATATCCATTGGTAGCCCCAGCGTCGTGCAAGCATTTGGGATATCCACGATTCCTGCCACATGTCCTTGAACTGGAGCACACGATAGCAGAAGGTAGATTTGGTAGTCACTATAGCCAAATCGCCGTAGGTACTCAATGCAACGGAGGGTCGTTTGTCTGTAGGCTACCGTCACATCCATGTAATGCTGTTTGCCGTGTGAATCGACAGAGAAGCCTTCGAAGGTTAGGTAGCGGCTAGGACTATAGTGCGGCTCCACAGGCCCGGGGAGATAAAGAGGTGATTTCATGCCTAGATCCGCCATGCCGTTTTTCATTACTTTGAAGTTGATAGTGATGACACCGGCCATTTCGATGGCGCCGCAGAAGGATATTTCGCCATCACCCTCTAAAATGTGGTTAGACAAAAACAAAACAAAACAAAACAAAAAGAGAATAATAAGGTGAAGGGAAGAAAAACATAGAGTGTTAATCACATGTAGAGACTTTTGCTGTGCAGACCTATTGTGCTGCCACGCTTAAGAGGGAAGCCTCGTACTAAAGCGATAGATCAAAGAAAATACTCGAGAAATTAAAGTTACGGAAGGGGAGGTGGAAAACTTACGAGAAAAGTGCAAATCTCCAACACTAAACTTCGCACCATAAACATGCACTGGCAAGTATATCTTGCTTCCTCTGCTCAGGTTCTTGATATCACAGTTTCCTCCATGCTCAGGGCGTCCAGGAATAGTCCTAGCTCCCTCTCTGCCAACCTTCTCCTTAATCTCCTCGGAAGCACTGCCAGCGTGAACATTCAGGGGTTGTGGTGGCTCAGCAACCACACGATCGAGCCTGTTAGCTGCAATAAGCTCGCCTTCACGCTTATTCCACATTTCAAGCACTTCAGCAGATGGTGCGCATCCAAGAATACCTGGATGGATGAGGCCAGGGAATTTGACGTGCGGAATATGGCGAGAAGTGCAATATATGCCTTCAAAATCCCAGATTGCCTTGGCAGCGCTTGGATAAATCTCGTCAAGGAATCCACCGCCGTTCCTTCTGTCGAAGATTCCTGTGAAGCCCCATGGTTTGTCCTGGAAGGGCTGCACATCCATGATCTCCACAAGTAGAACATCGCCGGGCTCGGCACCTTGGATCTCAAAAGGACCAGATAGGTAATGAATCTTGGTCAAATCCACATTTCTCATATCATCTGCGCTGTCATTGTTGCCAATTTGTCCACCAGTCCAGTCAACACATTCTATTTTCACTGTTTCGCCATCCTTAATGGTATCGGCAAATGGGACTGTTTGGCATTAATTCACAAAGACAGGGATTTTGTATAGACACTGGATAGTATTGCACTTACTGTCGGGATGCCAACGGTTCTTACTAGTATCAGTCAAGAGCAAGTTGGAGCTAGTGAAGTAAGGAGGAGAAGACACACATGAAGCTTTGGCTGCTCGGAAGCATGTGTATCGAATGACACCTCGCACACAGTACGGATCCCAGTTAAGCCCATTTTGGATGGATGATGGCAAGAATGAAGAGATGGCACAGATGCCGATTTTGATATGAAGTGAAGTAAACCCGGTGCAATATATGTGAGGTATTGTTTTCCAATGAAGGGGATAGAAAACAAATGTAGATAAAGAGAAAGATGAGACGAGACGAGACGAGACGAGACGAGAGAAAGGCAGAGATAGGGAGAGATAGGGAGAGGGTGGGGATGATATACTATATCTAACGTGAGCCTCTGGCAAGAAACTCCCATCAGGCCCCGCATATCTGGAAGGAGTTATTCGAGTTGGTGTATGATATGAGGACGTAACAGGGAGCTGTCGGATAAGGAGCCCACGAGGGACAACACTCCATCTGCGGTGCAGCATTCGATTGCGATAAGCATGATCACCCGCATAGGTATGATCACCCGCATAAGCATAAGCATAAGCATAAGCATAAGCCTCTATGACTTGGAATATGATAAGAAGAAGATGACGGCCAAGACCAAGGCGGGGAAGCGGCGAGCGGCGAGTGGCGGTGGTGGTACCGGTGGTGGTACTGGTGGTTGTTGCAGCCCAGTGGCCGTTGGCCGTTGCATCAGATCTGTTTACAACTTTACCAAGCGCCAAGCCGATGGTGCGGGGTTCCTGATATGGACGGATACAGAGGAGGAAGCTCCATGATAAAACCACCTACCTGCCTTGTGCTCCTTTAATGACTGCGCCGAGTAAAATGGCTTCTTGTATCTTCTGTAAGATCATCAAAGGTAGGTACATCTCTTTTTCTCCATCTCTCGCATCGGTCGCTAAGGATCACAGGGGACATCCCATCCTTCAAGCTCTTCGAGAGCGACAAGGTCCTTGCCTTCCTCGACATCCAACCTCTGAGCCGTGGCCATGCTGTACGTATCGCGGAAGCTCTACATATTGGGTGTGCTTGACGACTAACAACTGTAGTTGGTGGTTCCGAAGCACCATGGCGAGAAGCTCACCGACATTCCCGACGATCAGCTCGCTGAGATACTGGTACGATGATAGAGCAGAGGAGTGGAGCACCAGCTGACCCTTCTAGCCCGTTGTGAAGAAGCTCGTCACAGCTACCGGCGCTGTCAATTACAACGTCTTGCAGAACAATGGAAGGATTGCGCATCAGGAGGTCGATCATGTAAGTTCTATTCTACTTGCACACCGCGCATAGGCATGGAAGTGCTGACGGAGAGATCCAGGTTCATTTCCACATGGTATGAGACTCAGCGTCCGATGGCAGTCTCATCATAATACTGACAATGTAGATTCCCAAACCGAATGTCGAGCAAGGATTGACTGTTGGATGGCCTCAGCTGAAGATGGATATGGACGAGCTCAAGGAGCTTTTCGCTGAGATCAAGACCAAGATGTAGCTGATGGTCACACTATACAAGAATGAATTATGCCGCATATCATGAACTATTTACAGGCCACATGTGCTGTTATGTACAATGGCATAGAATAGTTGAGCATCAAGGTGCTGTCCAATAGACGCCGCCCGGTGCCCTATGACCATCGTTTCAGGTTTGTCATAGCCTCTCGAGACTTAACAGAGGACTGTGTTCAATCGAGATCATCTGGCGACGTCTCATCTACATCGCCATTCCGAGCTGCTGCCGGGGCTGCTGTTGGTGCTAATGCAGCCTCAGGAACTGGTGCTTCCTTTTTGGAGGACGGGTAGAATTGGCGATGTCCTCCAGGCTGGATCATGCCGATGCGATCGTAGTAGGATCGAGAGCGAATATAAGGGTCGAGTTTCCAGTAGTTTTCCTTCAGAGAAAGTCGCAGCTCCCAGCGCTTCTTCTTCATTTCTTCATCGCTGCTGTTCTCAATCCAGCTGATTGTGGCTTTCTCAAAATCTTCAACGATCTTCTGCCTCTCAGCTTCCACTTGGGCCTTGGTTGTCACGTCCTTCATCTTCTCATTCTCTCCAATGACGGCAGGAATATATTTATAGTCCCAATCTTCCTCGCCCCCTAAATCCTTCGGAATGTGAGATTTCTCAATGAACACTTCCATGTCGTCAGTTTTATTGGTGAAGTGGACCTTGTTTGCGACAACTGGATCTAATAGATTTCTGATAATCTTCCATATGCCTGAATATACACAGTCAGCTAGATCATTAAGGGCATATGTTGAGATTACCCACCTTGGAAAATCCAAGGGGCCTTGTGGATCAAGACAATTCCCAAGCTTTCAGGGTAATTTGCTTCAAACACTTTGATCATGAATTTGACCGGAGCATAATCCTACCAGACGTTAGTACATAGATAAATTTCATGGATTTGCACTCACCATATTCGCTATTGAAAAGTCCGTCATATCAAAAAGTACCGTCTATCTCTGATCAGAAAAGTTCATAGTAACAACATGGGAGACTTACAGCGGTGTCAGACGGCGGTTCCAGCAAAAACCGAGCCAATTCAATCATATACACTGTATATCTCTCCAGGCTTGCTTCGCTCTGATCGCCTGCATGATGTTGACGTGCTCTCACAAAGCATATAGGCCTCCCACTCTTGTCGGTCCCATGCAAGAAACTTTTACCTATATCGATCTGCTCAAGGAAGTCTTCACCCCACTGCTTCTTGGCTGGATCATCACCTTTTGAATCTAACAACATAGCTTCTTCTCCATTAACCAAAATATCATCATCCACATGCATCTCCACTGCTCGCCAGTGCATGGTTGATACCATCATAACCAAGGCCTTCTCAATGTCCCACTTTCTTGCACGCAAAAACCTGAGAAGCAAACCATCTGGATGATCGTGCTTGGTCATGCTCCAGAAGGCCTTTCGCAGGAGTTCTGGCGACATGTTTGCCAGCGCATGCTTGAACTGCGCAGTTTGCCCGTACTTGTCTTCGACATCAGCAATGGTAGCTGGTTTGGCATCTGATGCATCGGAATCCTTGCTTCTCAGTCCAAACCAGCCATGCTTCTTCTTTGACTTTTCAGATGTTGATGTTCCTTGTCGAGACAAGGATGGTGGCACAACCCCGTTGGCAGTACTGTTCAGGTGCTTTGCATGCTCCTTATCCAACACGCCAAATATGTGCAACACTGCAATCCAGAAGATACGAAGCTTTTCCTCCTGCTCGGGCGTTAGAGTGCCTGGGCGGCCAGGTAGTGTCTCTCCAGTCATGCTGGCCCAGTAAATGGAGCCTCCGGTTGGGTCTTCGGGAGATGGGTTGAAAAGGTCTTCAATGTCGATATCGGCGTCGCCCGTGCGATTTGTAGCAGGCGTGAAAAGATAAATCGAACCGCTTATGATGCCAATAATTATAACAGAAGTCCAGGTTCCAATGGAGCTTTGTGCGGGGTTTTTGTGCGTATGGTAGTGTTGCGAGGAGGCTGAAGAGTTGAAATATCTTGGTCTAATAATGCGCTGAGGAGCCCCAGAGAATGATCGCTTGAAAAATGAGGAGAATCTACAATATTTCAGGGGTACAGATCTGTAGGATCGATGCGGCGTCGACAATTGTCCCAAAGGCGTACTAGATGGGAAAGCAGCGTTGGAGCAAAAAGTCGAAGAAGTCCTCGTATGCGCTTGACCTGCGGATCCGAGATGCCCGGGTCTATGCCAATGCTGACTGGCTGTGCGGCGAAATATCCTATTATGGAGAAAAAGAACTGAGTCTAATCTTGCGGGCATATGGTATGAACAAAACTTGTCACGTCGAAGTTGGAGTTCCAAAAACAGAATAACTTGGGAACGCGATGTAAATACGGCGCAGTGAGTGATTGCGGACTCGGGGATACATAACATCCGTCAGATAACCCCCGCACAGTGGATAAATGTGCGAGATCTGGCAGACTAGAGTAGAGAACCACAACACCATCTTATTGAACATTATTGATATACCTCAAGGCAACCCAGGGGTTCCCCCGGAGTCCTTCATGAGCTTCGTGAGAATCTCATCCTGTCTTGCAAGTATCCAATGTTGCTCAACAGTCATTGACAGCACAATGAAACAGTTATGTACTGTACCATGGCAGCTTGCACATAAAGATCTACGGTAGTGTAATACAAGCTACCTCACTCCGTACACAGCGCCTTAATAAAGCTTCTATTTTCAATTCCTTTTTTCTTTTTTCTTTTTAAAAGAATGACTATAATGGCTTCCCAGCAATCAAGATCCAGGCACAATGCTACCTGCACAAGGTCGTCATTAAGAGAACAACTGAAAAGGCGGGGGGAGGCTAAATGTTAAAACGACCAAATGCCGTCCCTTGGCACAAGTTACAACATTGATAAAGGACTCCATATATGAGTAACAATAAGGTGATCCGGATATTTTATGAATTGCCTAAGAACTGCGACTCTAATCGAACTTCCCATGGTATGGGATGGGACGAAATGAACAACCCAAGCTGGAGGTCACACACCACGCGGCTCTGAGAGCTTGCTTTGACGCGACTGGCGTTATCGTCAATCGCGTTTGTCGAGCCGCAGGCATAATTTGTAAATAGAACGCTATAACCTGCATAGCCAGCACTATATGTTCAAGTGCTTCCGTGCAAAAAGAGGAGACGAAAGCAAATAGATATCAGCGATCATAATGTCATCTTCAAAAAGCCCGCTCGATGGCAGCATCAAACGATCCGGCTCGAAAACACGACGGCCAACGTCGCGACCGACAACCCCTCTGCGCCCGTCTTCGAGGTCATCTTTGCGTGAATCTGGCAAGTCAAGCATTGGTGGCATCTCCGATGCGCCTTTGGAGATCTTCGAGCCCGCTTTTGCTGAACTGTCGGATTCAATGGCAGACCTCGAGGCAAATTTCATGCACCTTCAATTGATGCATGAGAGTCTTTCCCGCTTCAGCGAGAGCTTTGCTAGCTTTCTCTATGGATTGAACATGAATGCATTCTGTGTGGACTTTCCTGAGGTATGGGATTCGAGAGGGGCATTCATTACGTTCGTGCTTGTTGCTTACTTTTAGGCTCCTACTGCCGATTCCTTTCGTCGAGCTCGACAGCAAGCGGAAGAACATGGTAAGATCTCCATTGCTTTTTGTGGGGATTTCAATTAATGGCATGCAGGTCGGTCAACAAGTTCTGAGAGATATCACGGCGGTGACTTTGACGGAGAAACAACCTTCATGTATGATCTAGGGTACTACTCTTCGAAGATCTAACGGAGCTAATGCTTCGCCGTCTAGGACTACCGACACATCATTCGTTGATAACCCTCCAACTTCATCCAAAGCAACCCCCAAATCCACACCGCCAGTCCCGCCTTCAAGGATAGGAGGTGCATCAAATCGCGGTGGAGCATCATCTTCATCTGGACGAGGCGGTGCCACAAGAGGCGGATATCGAGGTGCTCGTGGTAGTGGGTTGGCCAGAGCGAGGGGTAGTAGCCTCAAATAGTTGTCTCGACGAAGTGAGCAAGCAAATGCTGGTAGATAGGTTGGCGGTTGCACACACATCTAGATGAGCTGCACCGCGAGGGGGTATAAACGATTCATCGCTCCTGCTATTCTGGTCTCTTCGAGCATCGCAGTTGCACGATCAAATTTAGGACTTCCATGTCATAAATTCATCACCACGCCCTCTCATGTTGCCATCTCGATCTCGATATCTTGAACCGTAGTGCTCGTAGTGCGTAATGGGCCGTTATCCGTGCGCAAACCGATAGCAGCTTCTGCTTCCTTCTGCGTATATGGCTCTTCCTTAAGTGCCTTGACTCTGTCGAGACTTGTTAGTATGTCTTCGCTTTCGCAGATGTTTCAAGTTCCCTACCTTCTTTTATGGTTCTTTCCCTTCAGGTGGGTAACGAGGCTATTCTCTCCTTCGAACCATTTGGCGCATTCGACACAATAGAACTGTCCCAGACCAGGTAAATCCTCGGCCGCCTTCGTGGCTTGGTACTGGGAGAGATGTTTCGGCGATAGCAAATCAGATTTCACTTGATCGAGATCTCTTCAAGTTAAAAAGTTAGCAGTCTACATTGGCAATAATAAACATATTGGGAGTCTCGATTCTTCGAGTATGAAAACGCGCTGACGCAGTGATTCGCGCAGAGGCAAAGGCGGTAAGTAAGGCAGTAATAATTTTACTACGAGGAGCAGAAAACAGCTTGCATTGCATACCGTGTGTGTCTCCTCGTCTTCGTCCTGGTCTTCTTGTTCTCGACGCCCATGTTTGCTGCTTTGCTGATAAGATAGGTAGGTAGTGTGTACTCTAGGTAGGTCTCTCGGAAATTCGAGGATAGGTAGGCAGGTAGGCAGGTATGGCAGGTATGGCAGGTATGGCAGGGTCGACGGTGGACTCGGCAAGAAATCTGGTCTGCAGGTCATTCAAAATTTGCAGACTGGTCGAGAGCTGAGCCTCGAATAACTTAGGTCGATATGCGAGGCGGCGCTAGACTTCTTTCAGCGATAAAGCGTGTCTCCAGACCAGACAGTATTTTTTCGGAGCCCCATGCTGGCGAGCCGCAACGGGGCGGCGATTGACCTAAAGGCGGAATGAATGCATGCTTGCATGCGTACGTGCTTGCATGCGTGCTTGCATGGTCCTGCTCCTGCTCCGTATTGATGATACAGGAGCGGATCAAAGGACGGGGACGACATGGAAGATGAGACATCGTTTTCCCACGGGCAACCGACAGTATTCAACCAGGATAATAATGTAGTACCTATGGATGTATGTATGTATGTATGTATTCTTTCCTCAAACACTTTCTTCAAGCTGTGGTACTTTACTGTATTGTTATTGTTGCTAGAATGAAGCATGCGGCAAGTTGAAGTGACATCAATTGATATGAGGCATCCATATACCGGAGTACTACTACTCCCGTACTGCTACTGTATGAAGACGAGGTTCGTTACCTTACCACGGTATTCGTACCTGCATTATTGCACATATGGGAGTAATATGGGAGTAATATGGGAGTACTGATTTACACAGTACTGTGTACCTGCCTACCTAGGTATTCTTCTGATTCCCGATTCCCCCGGGCCGGATGAGGGGAGATTTCAGTCCTCTCAGAGCCGAAATAGCCGCGCCGTTGCAGGTGTCCGACCGAGTTCATATGAACTGTTGCGTTGTCGCTGCCCTAGAGTACCTGTAGTACAGAAAAAACTGAGAAAAAGCAGAATTTGACAATGACAGCGGCTATGAGCATCCGCAGTAGCCCTCTACTGCCGCATTGCTCTGTATTACTATCATTGTTGGGATATTATTTCAATATTAGTTCATACCTAATATTGCTATTGCTGTCTGATGAACTCATGGCGGGGAGATTTTCACATGACTCGCCAGTCACCATGCATCCTGCGTCATCTTCACGTGCAAGAAGAGGATGGGAATGATGCTCGGTCTGCTTTCCACGGAAGGAAATATGTACATACATTGGCTTTTTCTAACTTGACTGTGAGTTATCCACGAGGACCCAGAAGGTGGCCAGTGAATGGATAAGAGTCCTACAAATAATGATCATATTTTTTGTTAAAAACTTTAAAAAAAAAATGTCGCCCAGGTTAATCACGAAATTATTGATCAGCATGGAGATGTCTAGGTAGGTAGGTAGGTATGTTTGTACTCTTTTGTCGGTTACGTACATATAAGGAGTACCGACCTAGTGGGAAAAGAGCGAAAAGGCCATGACGATGCTGATGGTGATGCTGATGGTGATGCTGGTGGTGATGGTGATGCTGGTGATGACGATGATGATTGACGATGATGTATGTGGTTTTCGTCAAATTGTCAAAAAATAAATAAATCCAAAATGATCGAAGACCTGCAGACACAAAAGAAAGAGCATCATTTGCTCCCACGTCTCCGGTGTGGGGCTCGTGGGCGAGTGGACGAGAATGGGAAGGGGAGAAGCCAGGGAAACCCAGGGAACCCAGGCAACCCAGGGAATCCAGTGAAACCCGTAAAACCCATGCCTGACTGCCCTTCGCGTAGCTAATAGACCCCTCCTCATTGGCCGTCCGCACCTACCCTTGGCCCCCCCCACCCCATTGAGGCAAAGGCCGCAGTCTGCAGCAGCACGGCAACGGGCTGTGTTCGGAGCAAGTTAAACCTGTGAAGTAACCGAGCTTCCCAGTAGGCGTGATAAGCAAACACTTATTTTGCTCTCCACCTCGTCTTCTTCCTTTCTTTCTCTCTCTCTCTCTCTCTCTCTCTCTCAAAACACATCCTCCACCCCCCCCCCAACCCTTCCTCATATCACCTCACAATGCTGGCGTCGCGACAGCTTCTTGGTGCCGTCCAAAGGCGGGCAATTGCCCAGAATGGCCTACGCCGCACAATGGCCACGGTCAGTGATTCTCCTCTCGACAGGAAGGTCACCCAGAACATCCACGAGAAGAACAACTTCATCAACTACAAGAAGATGTCCGAGAACCTGTCAATCGTCAGACAGCGATTGAACAGGCCTCTCACCTATGCCGAGAAGATCTTATACTCCCATTTGGATGATCCTCATGGACAGGAGATTGAGCGTGGTGTGTCGTATCTGAGACTCCGCCCCGATCGCGTTGCTTGCCAGGACGCCACGGCTCAGATGGCCATCCTTCAGTTCATGTCCGCAGGCATGCCATCTGTTGCCAATCCTACCACCGTGCACTGTGACCATCTTATCGAGGCCCAGGTTGGTGGCGCCAAGGATCTCGCGAGAGCCATTGACATCAACAAGGAGGTTTACGACTTCCTGGCTTCTGCTTGCGCTAAGTACAACATCGGTTTCTGGAAGCCAGGATCCGGTATCATTCACCAGATTCTCCTCGAGAACTACGCTTTCCCAGGTGGTCTTCTTATCGGCACTGATTCCCATACACCAAACGCTGGTGGCTTGGGCATGTGCGCCATCGGTGTCGGTGGTGCTGATGCTGTTGATGTCATGGCCAACCTGCCATGGGAGCTGAAGGCTCCTAAGGTCATTGGTATTAAGCTTACAGGAGAGATGTCTGGCTGGACTACTCCAAAGGGTAAGTCCTCGATATCAGCAATTTTTTTTCGATATAGAAACACTAATGCAGCTCATTAGATATCATTCTTAAGGTTGCCGGAATTCTGACCGTCAAGGGTGGAACTGGTGCCATTGTTGAGTACCACGGCCCGGGTGTCAACGGCATCTCTTGCACTGGTATGGCTACCATCTGCAACATGGGTGCGGAAATTGGCGCTACGACCTCCCTCTTCCCATTCAACGACCGCATGTACGACTACCTTGCCGTCACCAAGCGTAAGGACATCGGTGACTTTGCTCGTGTCTACGCAAAGGAGCTGAGAGAGGATGAGGGTGCCCAGTACGATGAGCTGATCGAGATCAACCTGTCTGAGCTCGAGCCACACATCAACGGCCCATTTACCCCAGATCTTGCCACTCCTATCTCCAAGTTCAGTGAGGCTGTCAAGGCCAACGGCTGGCCGGAGGAGCTTAAGGTTGGTCTGATTGGTTCTTGCACCAACTCCTCCTATGAGGATATGTCCCGCGCCGCCTCCATCGCTCGCGATGCCCTCAACCACGGCATCAAGGCCAAGTCCCTCTTCACCGTTACCCCTGGTTCCGAGCAGATTAGAGCCACCATCGAGCGTGATGGCCAGCTTGCCACCCTCGAGGAGTTCGGTGGTATGGTTTTGGCAAATGCTTGCGGTCCATGCATTGGTCAATGGGACCGTAAGGACGTCAAGAAGGGCGAGGCTAACTCTATCCTCTCTTCTTACAACCGTAACTTCACTGGCCGCAATGACGCCAACCCAGCCACCCACTCCTTCGTCACCTCTCCAGATCTCGTCGTTGCGATGACCATTGCCGGAAACTTGCACTTCAACCCTCTCACCGACAAGCTCAAGGATAAGGATGGCAACGAGTTCCTCCTCGCACCACCAAGCGGAGATGGACTTCCAGCGAGCGGAAACTTCGATCCAGGACAGAACACCTACCAGGCCCCACCTGCGGCTCGCGACCAAGTCAGTGTTGCCGTCTCGCCAACCAGCGATCGTCTTCAAGTTCTTCAGCCATTCAAGGCATGGGACGGCAAGGATGCTGAGAACCTCCCAATCTTGATCAAGTGCCAAGGCAAGACCACAACCGATCACATCTCCATGGCTGGCCCATGGCTCAAGTACCGTGGGCATTTGGACAACATCTCCAACAACATGCTCATCGGCGCCATCAACGAGGCCAACGGAGAGGCAAACAAGGTCAAGAACTTCACCACCGGTGAGTTCGGTGCTGTTCCAGCCACTGCCAGAGACTACAAGAAGAAGAACATTCCTTGGGTGGTTATTGGAGACTGGAACTACGGAGAGGGAAGCTCTCGCGAGCACGCTGCTCTCGAGCCAAGGCACTTGGGTGGTCTCGCCATCATCACCAGGTCATTTGCCCGTATTCACGAGACGAACTTGAAGAAGCAGGGCATGCTTCCTCTTACCTTCCAGAACCCAGCGGATTATGATAAGATTAGCCCAGAGGATAAGGTAAGCCAGACGTAACCTCAATCTAGTAACAACGCTAACCCTCATTTCCAGATCGACTTGTTGTGCACAGAGCTTGAAGTTGGAAAGCCATTGACCATGAGGGTTCACCCAAAGAATGGTGGTGAGACGTTCGAGGTCAAGCTCGCACACACCTACAACGCTCCTCAAATCGAGTGGTTCAAGAACGGCAGCGCATTGAATACCATGGCTAAGGCCAACGCGGCGAAAGCATAGATGATATATTGTGGGGTGGGTGTTTGAGGATTGTTGGTACCTGTGTAGTTCTTGTTGATTGCCTTTTCCTAGTTCATACCTTCGCGTCACACGAATTTTCACGTCGTATTGTCTCAAAACCACACGTGTACAGGTCCTCGAGCCTCAGCCTGTCATCTTAGCAATGTATAATGTCCAGATTATAACCCAGAATAATATGCTCGTGATCGTGAAATTGAGTATTGGACGGAGTGGTATCTGTTTGCAGATGTCCGCCCTTCAAAAATGATGTAAACCGAGAGAGTCTCTCATATGTCCTCCCTTGTACCATATTTTGCTCCGACTCCTCCGAGTTGGATTGCGGGGCAGGAGGCACGGCTCCGTAATCACAGGCAAGCGAAGGTGATTGATTGATTGTACACAAGTCGTGTTCAGCGCGTCGTGTGTTACCGCGAAACGTACAGAAAGTTTAAGGACAACTCGGTCATGGAATTCTCGACCTCGACATTGCAGTGACAGGCCAAAAACAATGTATCGACAGAGTAATACAAATTGACCACAGCAAGCCTCTCCACACCGACAGGTCTCATCCGCAGACTCCGAGAGTCTCTGGGCGCCAGGTCCTCGAAAACAGCCTTATCAACCATGGCTCCAACCATTCCTCAGTTCAGCGTTGGCCGAACACGATCATATCTCTTGCGTCTCCCGCTGTTCACGCGCTTGATTGTATTTCTTATAGTTGCTTTCTGGATTGTGAGTTTCCAGTCGATGTGGGATGTGCGGGCTTGGGGTTCGTTAATACCAAAAGAAACTGGCCTGGCTACACGTATGAACTCCCCTATAATCCCACACTTGCTCGGTATCAGGACCATTGCTAACTTTGGAGACGTAGTATATCGAACAAACACATTTCCTCTTATACATGCTGGATTCTTCCACGCCCTGCTCAATGTTATATCTCTCACTCCCCTATTAGAACGGTTCGAGGCAGAACACGGGACTCTTACCTCTGTGTTGCTGTTCTTTGGACGTGAGTTAATTAACAATTGCACGGTCCACGAACAAGAGCTGACAAGCTGTATAGCGTTATCTACCATTCCAGCCATTATATATGTGCTATTGGAGCGAGGGATATTGCGAGGGAACACTGCAGTACTGGGCGCCAGGTAGACTCGCTTCCTCACGGCTTCGTGCAAGTTTCTTGCTAATACAATCCACAGTGTATGGGTATTTTTGCTCCTAGGCGTAGAGGCGATCAAGAGCTATCGAACAAACCCACATTTCACCATTGGGACGGTGCAGATACCGACATGGACAACTCCTTTGGTTCTTGCACTTCTCATAACCTTTCTGGTTCCGAACACAAGCTTGTTGGGTCATCTTTGCGGTCTTGCTATTGGATATATCTGTGAGTTTCTTTCTCTCTTTATTTATTGCAGAAATATGCTAAGTTCTCGAAGTTGGTCTTGGATATTTGAAATTCCTTGCCCCACCTGAAAAGATCCTCCGATGGGTGGAAGGAAAGATGAACCTACTCGGACGGCTACCGCACTATGTTTCTGTTGATCAGAAAACATATGGAAGATTTGGAGTACTCCCCGTTGTCTCACCTAGTACGGAGAGTGAAATCCCCATGGGCTATTTAGGAACCACGCAGCGGTTAGGTCCTTGACCACCTCTCATTTCCGGTGGACGATTGGACTGTACGATAGAATATTCGCGATAGAAGGGTAGAGGGAGCACGGCGCGCATGGCCTTAATGAAGCAATTAATGTGATATTTATGTCGTATGCACATGATAGAGGTTCATATTCCCGGTTACCTGCAAAGCGTGGTTAGTAGGAGAATTACATGGAGAAATGTCGAGTCTCCTTTGTGTTGACTATCGCGTGAGTCCTGATGAAAGTGTTGTGGTGGTATGTAATCGCTTGTGCTCCATAATTGTGCCTGTCCTGTCCTGTACCTTGGAGTACATACGTAAAGCAACGTTTACCCAGCTCGACGATGGTTGCGTTCACACGTTGGTCGAGTCCCTCACCCCCAAACTATGTCTCTGTTATGTGAGGTTCCCGCAATTGATTCCAACCGTGTATGGTACTGATGTTCCCCAGCGTCGGGCCTCCTCTTGCGCGGTGATGCGCGGCTTCTAAAGCTACCGCCATACATTTCCTTCCTCTGCATACTGGTCGGTGTCGCCTGGCTGCTTCTACTACCCTTGAACGATTATTCTCGCCATACATACGTCTCCGAAAATGCCCTTCTTCCTGGGCAAGTTCATACATATTTTGCTGGCAGTGACCAGAATGTCTTCCGAGGATTCAAGCACGAGGTGGATGCATTGGCCGAGGCGGATAACGTGGAGTACGTCGTTGAATTCATTTGGAGACCAATGCCGCAGCTAACCAAAGACAACCAGGGTGAATAATAAGCTGGAGGACTTTCTTAATGCAGCTGGCCTTAAAGTCGCACGTCAAAGCTTCGAATATACGTCGTCTGGAAAGACGTATGCGGGAGAGAATATATATGCCATACTTCATGCGCCCCGAGGAGATGCTACGGAAGCTATCGTGCTTATTGGCGCATGGAAAAACATGGAAGGAGAGCTGAACCGCAGTGGAGTTGCACTTGTCTTGACACTTGCAAGATACTTCAAGAGTATTGCTGTCCCCATGGGTCCAATGCAGGCAATCCACTTACAATAAATAGGATGGTCTCTATGGTCGAAAGATATCATATTTTTAATAACTCCAGACAGTCGAGCAGGACCTCAGGCATGGGTGGATGCATATCACGATGCACATTCTTCTCCGAAGGTGGCCTCGTTACCACTGAAAAGTGGTGCCCTTCAAGGGGCTCTCGCCATCGATTATCCGTTCGATCACCGCTTCGAGTCATTACACATTGTTTATGATGGAGTAAATGGCCAGCTTCCCAATCTTGACCTCTTCAATACAATTACTGCTATTGCGAGTGGTCAGATGGGCATAGGCGTTTCTCTCCAGCAGATGTGGACGCATTCTGACAGCTATCAAGATCGTCTGCAGACTATGCTCAGAGGCATGCTGAGGCAAGGCCTAGGCCATGCATCAGGTCCTCATAGCAGTTTCATACCTTACCATGTTGATGCTGTAACTCTTCAACCGTTTGGTGATGGCTGGCAAGATGAAATGGCAATGGGAAGAGTCATAGAGAGCACTTTCCGCAGTTTGAACAATCTACTCGAGCATCTGCACCAAAGCTTCTTCTTCTACCTGCTGATGCAATCCAATAGATTCGTCAGTATTGGCACCTATCTGCCCAGCGCGATGCTTGTGGCGGTAAATTTCACTATCATGGCAATCTTCCTTTGGATCCAAAGCGGTCGATCAAATAAGGAGTCACCACACGCATTGGCCGAGAGGACAGAAGTCAAGATCATTGACTCAGGACATAGCAAGGCTATCGTCCCAGCTGAAGTAGCAAGCGTCAGAGAAAGGCAACTTTTTATCCCCTTGGCAATCGTTGGAACTGCTCAATTTCTTGGCGTCGTTCCTCTATATCTCTTCAATCGGACTAACGAAACTGTATGTTGCCTTCAAGTCTCTCCAATATTATGCTGACCTAGAGAACCAGATGCTACCATACGCGTTTGCGGCATTTACGATTACAAATATAGCTTTGCCTCTTGTTATTTCCATAATCATCACCCACTATTTCAAGCCGACAAGCCAGCAATACCAACTGATGAAATCATTCTCCCTACTTCTTCTGGGAATGTTCCTCTCGTCTTTAGCCACACTCAATTTCTCGCTCGCACTTCTGGTGGGTCTATTGGCTGCGCCGTTGACATATGTACAGCCGCTTCCCAAGAGACCAGTTGTTGCGATCATAACCGAAGTTCTCATCAATTTCCTGGCTCCCACCTTTGTGTTGTATGCTGGCAGCGCGTATTGGGATGTCAGTGTCAAGCAAATCCTGATAGAGGCTGCATTTGGCTGGGAGGTATGGGGTATGACTACCCAGTTTGTCGTGTGGTGTGTTTGGTGGCCAGCATGGCTCATTGGAGCCTTGATCGTTCTTGGAAAGCCGAAATAAGATGCATTATGAAAGAATATGTACAATTAGAGCATCTCAGTTATATATATATATATATATATATAAAATATGGGAGCGCATTCAAAGATCACCTCGAAAGATATGAAGCATATGCATTCTTGCCTTGATATAACTCCGTCTCATGATACAGTCGCCGCAGATTGCGCTGCTAATTCTATTGTACAAGCGCTTCCAAGTTCCCAGACGCCCAGCATGCCAAACTAAGCAGCCCATACATCCTGACCCACAGATTCGATCCAGTTCCCAAGTTGATTGACGCTTGTATCCCACTCCTGCAATCGCAGCCTCATGTTCTCAATCTGTTTCATGTCCAGAACCTTTGGCTGAACCCAGTTGATACGTGCGACCTCATCAACCTGATCAATGCTTCCCCTCAGAAGCCCTAAGCTCAACGCCTTCATGATCAAGTGCTCGATCTCATCAGGTCGGACTTTGGTCTCCTCAGCAATAGTGTTGAAAGACATGGCACGGTCATGCGGTGGTCTACGGAAGACGGCTTCAGTTAAAGCTGAAAGGTAGATCTTCTGTCTTAATCCATCCTTGTGCTCTGAGAGAAGGTGATTGTCCGAAATGTGGCCAGCAAGAACGTCATAAGTTGCTAAGTCACCTCTGTTGAAAGCAAAAAGTAATTTCACCAACCACGCATCTTGATCTTCAAGGGACTTCAGGATCGGATGCAGAAGTAGTTCGCCAAAGTTGTATATGGAGGTTGACACAAGCGCAGCAATACTCAGGTCGTATGCGCGGCTTCTCCGCTCAGCAGGTGTAAGGTCACCGAGATCGATGCAGGCGAGGTATAATAGAGCATTTCGATAATAAGATGCGAAGTCTAATTTTGCCTGGTGCCAATGTTAGCGATCATTTCCAGTGCGTCTGGGACTAAGTAAACTCACCTGGTAGTAGTCCGCATTGACGCGATAGAAGGCTGCATGGACGATGGTTTCGACAGAATCGAAAGAATCCAGTATCTTCTCGGCTTTATCCAGGTCTGCTCTTGCTCCACGTAAATCTTTCAACTCCAGCTTAACAGTTGCAACGGCAACAACAGCATAAACATGTGCGTCTTGGAACCTGGGGCTATCGACCTTCGTGGCGAGAGTTTCAAGGAAAGAGAGACGTTCTTGACTATCTAATAGAGGACACGGCAATCAGTAGGAGGCATAGATAGCATGGGACACAACACGAGAAGCTTGCCTGTGCATTGCGTGGCAGCATTGAGAGCCAGAGTGACGAGCTTAAGTTGGTTGATCTTGTCGGCGAACGTCAGGATGAACGTGTTGTAAAATGGAAGTCTTTGTGGGCCGCTCTCTGGGATATTGAAGAACTCTATCAACGTATCTGTCAACTGATGCCACAATTTCCGCTCCCAATAGTCCTCGAAGGAGATGAAGAGATGCTGAAGTTCGGCCGGGGCTGCATCGCGTTGTTCCGCAAGGAAATCGGGAATCGTATCGGTGCTCATGACGGACGCTCCTCCAGAGTTGTCGTGGCGTTGTCGTAGATGTTTGCACGGGGTGGGCTGGTAGAATGACGAGCAGAAGACGTCCCAGATGAAATGTGAGGCGGAGGCGGAGGCGGTCGTGTTATGGAGAATAGAGTAAGTAGGTAGGAAAGCGTCGTTTACCTGTTTACCTACAGTACCAGGTATGTATGGCTTGAGCTGATCGCATGCTTGAGCCGCATAATCCCAAGCTTACCTAGAGTACGTACCTGCCTACCCATCCTTACCCACCTTGCAGCTTCGCTTGATGCGGTACGTAGTACTCTACTACTGTTCCCACCAACTACTACTGGCGCGGTGCGCCGATGCCGACGGAACGAAGCGATTTGAATGTCCATAGACCACTCCCGTCAAGCTTGCCATTTCCATTGCCATTGCCATTGCCAACGCCAACCACATCTGCCAAAGATACTGACTTCGTCACTATGATGCAGAAGTCCTGCAGTCCGTCGAGTATAGCTGGTCTTCGGGCGGCGGTTCGGCCGACGAGAAAGGTCAATCCAATTGGGTCCCGGAATGTGGCCGACATTGCCATCACCAGGACTGGGAAGCCCATCCTCAAGGTTCAAGGCGGAAGGTAAATAGAGATTGTCGCTCCGGGCTCTGGCTCTGCCTGGCCGAGATCAATGCTAACATGCTTGTGCAGGTCCTCTCTCGGCGGTATGCTTCTTATACAATCCGGAGGTGCATGGGCGTGTTCTAATAGCAATGCATAGGCCACACAGCGACTGTATTTGGAGCCACAGGATTCCTTGGCCGATACATTGTCAACAGGCTCGGTATGGCTCTATACTCTATTAACTGAATTGCAAAACGGATCAGGGCTGACGCCAATCTACAGCGAGGCAGGGATGTACTGTAATCATCCCATACCGTGAGGAAATGGCCAAGAGACATTTGAAGGTGGCAGGCGACCTTGGGCGAGTGGTTTTCATGGTATGATAGTCTTCACTGCAGACTGCAAACGCGATGCTGATTTGGCCACTGTAGGAATACGATCTTCGGAATACGGAGTCCCTCGAGGAGAGCGTCAGGCATTCCGACATCGTCTACAATCTTGTTGGTCGCGGCTACACCACGAAGTGCTGAATTTCCATGGAACTACAAGCCATAACTAAAGCTGACACTTCCGCAGGAACTTCGATTTTGAAGATGTCCACGTTGAAGGCGCAGAGAGAATCGCAGATGCGGTAGCCAAATATGACGTCGATCGATTCATTCACGTCTCATCCTACAACGCAGACTTGAACTCGCCATCTGAGTTTTTCAGAACCAAGGTCATTCCTCTCAGAGAAGTAGCCTTGGAACAATGCTGACGTTCAGTTTCCAGGCAAGAGGAGAAGATGTCGTCCGAAGCATTTTCCCTGAGACTACTATTGTCAGGCCAGCGCCAATGTTCGGTTTCGAGGATCACCTTCTACGCAAACTTGCAGGCGTGACTAACCTGCTCACTGCCAATAATATGCAAGAGCGCTACTGGCCAGTTCATGTATGATTGTCTTATAATCTGTAGTCGTCAAATTTGTAGTTGTGCTAATCCTATATTAGGTTATTGATGTTGGACATGCGCTGGAGAAGATGATGGACGATGATAATACGGCATCGCAGACATTTGAGCTGTACGGACCAAAGAACTATTCAACAGCTGAAATCGCGGAATTGGTTGATAGAGAGATTCATAAGCACCGGAGACACATCAACGTGCCAAAGCCCATCCTGAAGCCCGCAGCGACCCTTCTCAATAAGGCTCTGTGGTGGCCAGTACTCTCTGGTGATGAAGTTGAGAGAGAATTCATTGATCAGCGCATCGATCCCACCGCAAAGACTTTCAAGGATCTCGGCATTGAGCCAGCTGAGCTTGCCAACTTGACTTTCCATTATCTGGTAAGCTCCTTCATCTTCAACCCATCTTATTCGGCTTGTCTGACAACCGTGTAGCAATCATATCGTAGTGCTGCGTTCTATGATCTGCCCCCTGCGACAGAGCGCGAGAAGCGTGAGGAGAAGAAGTACTTGCATGTTATCGATGACCAATAGTGATCGTCTGCGTACAGCTGTGTTGCCTTTTCTAGGTGAAGTATATGTATATAGAAGTAAACTTTTCCCCCAATGAGAAGCATGTAAACGTGGAACACAAATATTGCGAATCCGAGATCATTTACTTCGTGCTGGTTGCACTGTAAACCATGATGCATGGAATATTTCCTTCAAGTCTGCCGCGTCCTAGAATCCGGTTAAAACGTAATTTGACCCTAATTTGACCCCACGTTATTGTTTTCGTTATTATGGATTGTTGGTGAATTCGGGCATTGCGAGAGTTGTCTTTGGATATGGAGGTTCGGTTATCCTTCCATCGCGTGTTTGGCTGGAGCTGAGGCCGGTAATCGACTATAAATTTTTTGCCACATATTCTACAACAAGAGAGCTCAATAAAAGCCAGCTTTTCTGTTTTCAGATTTATTCCATCAAGGAGATTTTGGGGTTTAGGCTAGTTCAGCAGCCCAACTTGTGAAGCCCTGTGAGGCCTCAGTCTCTTTGCAGCATCACCCGGGGAAAATATAAACGGTGTCTCGAAGGCTTTCCTCGTAATGAGTGGAATACAGGGGGATGAATCCGATATGCCGTAAGTTTGAGTTTACAACTCTATTGTTGGTGTCTGTCCCACTAATATGGCAAAGGGAGTTGTCTGGTGCGGCTCTTGAGGCACTGAAAGAGTTTTACGCAGATCGTGACGCACGTGAGAAGCAGTTCGAAGATCTCAAGTCTGCGAGCAGCGCTGAGGAGACCAAGAATAAATCGTTGACTATGGAAGCCTTTGCTGAGAACTGGAATGAGTCTCAATTCTGGGTTTGTCATCTCTGTCTTTCTCATGATACAGATCCATGCTAATTCAGGGAAGTACTCTCAAGAGACTGCTGATATCTTAGCCCGGCAGCTCCTGGCCAACTGCACCAGTGAAACTACCATTGCTGTAGTATCAGCTCCTAGTGTTTTTGTCCAATTAAAGAATATCATTGTGAGTTCTGCTATGCCGACGTCCTCTTGTGCCCACCATCAATCTCTTCTATATATTCTCTTTTATGCATTGTCTAACTGATACAGGCCGCTGGATTTATGACGGCAGACAAAATACCCAAGATATATCTTCTCGAGTTTGATGAACGCTTCAGCGTCTTTCCAGAATTCGTCTTTTACGATTTTCATAGTCCCTTCAAACTGCCAAGTGTGTGAATTGCCCGCCGCTTTCATGGAATGGCATGCTAACACAAGGCAGCATCAATGAAGGGGTCGATAGATCATATTATATGCGATCCTCCGTTTCTGAGTGAAGACTGTCAGACTAAAGGTAATCGACTGCCCGTATTCACGAGGTTTATGTGTCTAGCTAACGTTATCAATGAAGCTGCTATGAGTGTTCGATGGCTGTCTAGATCCTGGGGAGCCGATCATGCTCTTGGCAACAACAATCCAGATCCAAGTTCAACAGCATCGCGGCTTATTGTGTGCACTGGGGAACGCATGGGAACGCTCGTGAACAAGCTCTATCGCCCGCAAGGTATTCACACAACCACATTCGAACCAGTGCACGCAAAGGGTTTGAGCAACGAATTCTACTGTTACTCGAATTTCGAATGTAAAGACTGGAAATGGAGAAAGTGACATCTCATCTCACAATTACATTACTTCGCTTGGTAGCGCTCGAATATATAGAGCAATTCAATGAACTAGACGCCAATTGCGAATACCTGGGCCCGAGTTCCATGTGTTTCCTACGCCTGATTATACGCCAAACCCCAGGGGTTTCTATGCAAGAGATCGAATAATATAGAACAGTAGGAAAGCTTCTGCTCCTAATACTTGAGATTCTGATGCCATGGTCACTTTATGGTCGTCGAATTTGAACCACTACTGGTATTAGTAGGTTGACCTTGCAACTAAGTCTGCACGCCTACCTGATTTCCCACTCTGGAGTATGAGATATAATGGCCTATGTATATCAGCAACCTGCCGAATTTCTTTACCTAGATGCATACCTGAATTTAGTTTCCCATCATGAACTACGACGCTTAGCAGGTCATAGGTGCAGGATCTTGCCAGTTCGAAATTTTCCCGGACATCTTGAGTTCTGGCTCGATTTGTGTATGGGAGCATATTGATCTGTAGAGGAAATTGTACTTTGAGGTGTATTTTGGCACTGGTCTGAAGGTCCTTGTGATGCTCAAAACGCTTCATGGCCCTCCGTTAGTATCCATTATGACTTCTCTTTGTTGTCAAGGAAGCGAAAGGACTCACCTTGAATTGAATGCAGAGCACATTTGGCAAATTTTTGATACTCAGTTGCTTTCGTGCTTCCTGTTGACTGTCACAATTGCGACATGAATATTCGCAACGCTCGGGCTGCATGTATTCTTCATCAAGACAGCGTTGTAAAGTCAAAGGTTGTGGCTCTTTCTGACTAGTCTTTCCACCTTTGCTGCCTCGTCTTTTTGCAATATTATCAATCGCTAGACTGAGATCTAAGAATGGCTCCACAGAAGTTGTCACACTCCCACAGCTCTGGCATGTCAAAGTGCTCTGGAATTTGCCGTAGAACGTTTGATGAATGATACAGTCGCATTTGCTTCCTGCATATGGTCCATCCAATTCCCTAGCTCCCGTCGGTGAAGCATGTCGATCCTGTCGGGTTGTCCTATGGAGCTCTTCTGCGAGAAATTGAAAATACTCATGCGCATCATGTTCATCATAGCCCGCAAGCTCTGAAAATGCAGCTTGTTGGCAGAGCCAAGAATCAGAGAGTATCTTAGAAGCGGCATAACTGGATGTAATATCCTGGGAATAGAAAGCCTGGAAAAGCTCGTCCATAGCGCAACTCAGGCAGTTGTCCTGTGTACATTGACCGATTTGATGTCCATCGCCGAGGTAAAAATTCCGCAGAAGGGGATTATGCACGAAACTTTGAAGGATTACACTCATGAAGCAGGTACTACCCATGTTGAAAATTCCGCGAAGTCCATTGGCACGGCATGGTGCGGCAGTTGTATTGACAGACATGTATTTCGGGTCTTCTTTCGTTGGATCGGTAAATAGTTCATCTCGTGTTCGCTTTCGACCTGTCACTTATTAGCAACACCGCGCCTTGATTGCAAATTATACGGTGTAGGTTTACTTGAAAAGGAGCCTGTGCCGATTTTGCGAACTCTTAACTCCTCCAACGTAGGATCCCAGACAAAATCATCACACATCTGGCAGAAGAGACCACCACTCCGCGAGTCCACGGCTGGGTATATCAGCACATTGAAAAGTATGGCCAAATGATCGTCTTACAAAACATATGCGCTTTGAGTTTTCCATGCTTTGAGCGGTCCTTGGCTGTGGTGGTTGTCGGGCATTGTAGGCACAAGTAATTTGGCGTGAGAGAAGTGACGGGACGTCGTTCGAGAGATTTCGAAGTTTGCGGTATTAGAGGAGTATTATCGAATATGACTCGAAGCAACATTTTATAATGTTGTATGGTGTTCGTGGTAACTTCCTGGCTTTTTGTCAGGAGCCGTTGCACATGCTCTGGCTGCGATTAGCATCTTGACCTTTTATCGCACGATTAAAAATGGACGTACCACAGCCATAAAGAGGTATCCCAGGCTCTGGATCCTTTGCTTTGTGAACTTTAGGAGATGCAGGCGTCATTGGCCTAGATCCAGCCATCGACGGCAAAATGAGTAGCTTTCTTCATATGATTGTCCTTCTGTAGTAGCTGGACTGACACTCAAAATGGGGTTCCTAAAAGGCGGTGGGTGTGGCAGAATCGGATAAACGTTATACCTAGATCTTAAAGGTCCCCGGACTTTCTGATAAGATGACGAACAAAGGAGACCGAGGCTAAGTGTTTGTGTACCTATGTATTACCATCCCCCCGCCTCTCTTCATATATGCCGGATATCCCAGAGGATTGTTTTTGGTTGACAATTAATTGCAACAGGTAGAATATTTGTTTTCATCATAATGGCAGCCCAACTTCTACAGCTTCCAGAAGTAACGAAACTCAGTTCCCGTGTCATACGCATCCTTGGTGGGAATCCGGGCAAGGTATGTACATATCGAACCCCGCAATTGATAATGATCTAACAAGAGTTGGAGTTTACTCTACAAGGTATTCGCCCGCACGAAGCAAAACCAAAACCTTAAACTCACTCTTCAAGGCACCAATACATATATTGTAGGGACCGGACAGCGCAGACTCCTGATTGACACTGGTGAAGGCCGTCCCTCATGGATTAAAACCATACAAGAAGTCCTTCTTGAGGAAAATGCGACGATAGATAGCGCTCTTATCAGTCATTGGCATCATGATCATGTCGGTGGAATAGACCAACTTCTGGAGGCGTACCCAGCAGTAAAAGTGCACAAGAATCAACCAGAAGACGGGCAGTTAAACATATCAGATGGCGATATATTCTCCGTTGAAGGAGCTACGTTGCGTGCTGTACACTCCCCTGGTCATACCCAGGACCACATATCTCTCGTTCTCGAAGAAGAAGATGCCATGTTCACGGCCGACAATGTTTTGGGGCATGGTACTGCAGTGTTTGAGGATCTCCCGAGCTATATAAACAGCTTGAGGAAGATGGAAACCCTATTTACTGGACGGGCATATCCAGGACATGGTGCGGTGATCGATGATGGCAAAGCTAAGATCCTGGAATATATTCGGCACCGACAACAGCGAGAGGAGCAAGTTCTCCAAGTTCTCAGATCCTCACATCCATCAGCCAATAGAAAGGACGCTGGACGCCAACCTGGAGACTGGACAAGTATGGAAATTGTGAAAGTGATCTATAAAGATGTACCAGAGAACCTGCATCTACCAGCACACGGTGGTGTTCTGCAAGTGTTGCTCAAGTTACAAGAAGAAGATAAGGTCTCCGAAGATCTTACTACTGGAAACTGGATAATTCGGGAGAAGGCGGCTTTGTGAGGATCGTTATTTATGTTTTGGTCTATGGAAAGTCAGAAGTTGTGCCGGGGCGAATGGACAGCTGCATACTAGTCACTTTCATCAGATTGGCAGAAATAAAGGCATCTCCAATTTACGGAATGTCAACAGATGCAACAGAATACTTGAATATGTGCCCCTATGCTTCGTAAATTGTAATACCTCCTGAGGCTATTATTTAAGGAGCTTCTGTGTCTTCGCTTCGATTCTTTGTGTCGAAAAGGCACAAAATTTATCCTTGATGGCGACAACTTCGTAAGTGCCTTCTTGAGAGGCTTGCACGACTTTACTGTGTTCTAACGAGACATCATGTCTTGTCTCGAGAACTTCGGACTTCTGTCCTTTTCGCGCGTTTGTACTTCGGGTATATGTGAATTCAAACGGCGGTGTTCCCCAAAATTCAAACAGAATCTGTGCCTCTCCGCCCTCGTGGATGTCAACGGAAACTTGTCTGCCTTTGCTAATCTTCACGCTGGGCAGCTCGTGAATTACTTTCGTAATATCAATTTGAGCTCTGCAATCACTAGCCCGATCTGAGATCGCAGTAATGGTAAAATTGCCAGGCTTCTCGGCGATGCGTCTGAAGTTTGTATTTTGAGACTTCGCCTTTTTCTTGACATCGCCAAATGTATAATAAACGTCAAATGGCGGCGTTCCAGACAGAGTGTAGGAGATTCGATCGCCGACACAATAGTCCGTCTGCGACTCGAGTGCATAGATGGTAGGAACATCAAACACCTGTACTGGAACATGAGGAGCTCCATAATCTGATTTTGTTTGGCACCCACGTGAATCGCGTACTTTACGTACGCTCACAAGGTGAGTACCAAGCGATAAGACTCGATGGGGAATACGGAAGTTGTAGTGGTTGGTTTTGATATTAGAGAGCCTGACAGTTTCCGGTCTCGAGGCACTCTGATGCTTGATATCAATCTCCAAATAGAATGGAGGTAAGCCGTATAACGTTATTGGAATCATATCATCGCCGGACTCTTCTTCCTTACAATACTTATAAGTTTGACCAGGCTTTGCGAACGTAGCTGATGGCTTGGGATTCACAGTCTGCTCAACAACCACTGGAGTATATTTCCTGGGATCATGGTCGTATGCATTATCAGAAAGCTCGCTGAAAGCATATTTTTGGAGGCCGGCCTTGCTTGTATCCATCGGAATGGTTACGCTGGCCAAAGCGGCATCAATCTCTTTGACGTTAACAGACTGCGAGCCACGATCGGGTTTATGATGATGTTGATATTTGAGATGATATGGTGGTGATCCTGTAGAAGTAGTCAGTAGATGATACCCAACAGTAGAATGCCTTGCTTACCAGAGAATTTGATCTCCATAGCATCTACGTCGCCCTCGCAAACTTCTTGCTTCACATACCTACTACCCTCTAGTTGGAGTCCTGAACTATCTGCGATTCTGAGATGCGGTCTGGGGATCCAATTCACATTAAATGTAGATGCAGAAGCATCAATTGAGCCAGGGCATTGCCTATCAGAGACACTAAGAAGCTCATAGACACCACGTTGATCAATTCTGATGTGGTCATTGCTGCGCTTCTTGACGACCTTCACAACCCTGGAGGAAGAGTCGTTCAGGTTACGGTATGTAATCGTCCATGGGGGCTCACCCTCCAATCGGAGAGGCAAGTCAACGTTCTTCTCCTCTAATGTCATTATCGCCCGTTTCGCTTCGAGCTGCGCCCAAGACGCCTTTGGCCGCTGTCGTCGAACGTTGATTTTAACCTCGTCATTGAGGAATATCTTGCAGCCAGTTTTGTCTTGTACGCTTGCGAGAGCAAGTGAATATTCTCCACCGCGTGTCAACGGGCCTGTATCAATTCCATAGTGATTTGTATTGATGTCCGATGCTCGCTCTCTAGTGCGCTTTCCATCATGTACAAGCTCGAATTCCAGAGTGAATGGCGGTTCTCCAGACAGCACAATGTTCGTCTGGACTGGCTCGTCAATGCAAGCCACAATCGGATCAACACTGACGAAATATGCTGATGCAGGTGGTTTCACATCCTGTTCGAGGGTCAATCCCTCGCCATGAAGCAAATGACCCTTATATACAGCATCGTCAATGGTTGTAAAGCGATAAATGAAATGGCCAGCATCTCGGGGCTTGAGCTCCAACTGGTGCCTCGAACCATCAATTCGGACTTTATGGCGCTCCATAACCCTGTTGTGTATGACTTCATATGTCACCACGAAGGGCGGGGTGCCGCTTAAATCCATATCCACCAATATTCCAATGGAATTGTCTGCACATTTGTCGTGGATATCTTCTGAAGAGATTATCAGATCGGGCTTCGGAGGATTTACTAATAGGACGGATGCTGGCTCCCGAATTTCACCTTCACAATATTGGCTTGATATGCTCCTAAGTGTGTAAAGGCCAGGTCGTTGAATTACAGGCCTTTGACGCGGAGTCTTGGCAACGAATTCCTCTAGCACTGATTCGCTGCCATGATCGCCATTAGAAGTAAGTGTATCAATGGGAGAGAATTCCCATGTGATTGTATGTCCGCTTGCCGAAGAAGATTCACTCAACGGACTGAATTTGACAGGCAGCTCGGTGGAAAGCCCACTAGCGACTCGTAGTTGATTGCTGGAATCTAACTGGACAAGTTGAGCCACCGGTCGCTCATGAACTGTAAATGCATGCTCGAGATGCTTGGCTCTGGGATAAATATGCTCGCCATCTTCGCCCCTTGCGGAGAAGTTGGCAATGTTACCAGTCGCATCATGAACCTCGTCAATGGAATACAGCCAGCGACCAGCGGAAGCCATTGACTCATTCAATCGTACATCTATTGAATGTAATCGCCCCCATGATATATCTTCCCCACTGGTAGGTACCAACGTAGATACGTGGGAAGAGCCCAAAAGTGGAGATATCAAATCTTCAGGCTGTAGACTTTGAAAATGAAAACTCTCGTCCTTCTTGTTGATTGTTCGACTGTATACAATCTTCAGAGGCGGGGTCCCAGAAACTTGGATCGTCAAGTCGGAAAGGTCGCCAATACATTTGTCTGACAGAGAAGGTTTGATGACAGCTTTGGGACAGATCACCACCAGAGTATCAGACATTCGCCGTTGGACCTCAAGATTGGCCTTTTCCATGACTTTGTGCAACCTATATAACCCTGGTTTCTTGACCGCATACTCGAGAGTCAGCCCATCAGAACCTTTTTGGTGTCGTTTCTCCGCTTGCTTCTTCAGGCTTTGCAATTCTTTGCTACGTATCGGCACAGTTTCGTTCGTGCTCGTATCAAAATCGAGGCGAAGTAACTCGATATAGACTGGTTCTGTCTGGTTCAATCGTATGGGGAGCTTTACCGACGCGTGCTTGCTGTCTACACAGAAGGAGCGGCCTTCAGGGTTCAGCGTAACAGAACTGCATACTGATAAGTAAAGAGCGTGATAAGAAGGTTAGAGACAAACTAACCCTTCGGGCAGCACGTTGATGATCTGTTTGCCCATGATCAATGATGAATTATGCAAAATGCTCGCAGCTTTGACACGATTCTCTGAGATGGAAAGCTCTCGGTCATAGAGATGTCTAGCAATAACCGCTAGCCCTGCTTCGATCGGTATCTATCAGATCGTCAGCATAGGTGGAGACTATCAACTCAGTATCTTTACTCACAGGAATCCTGAACATCAGCATGCCATTCACTATGGCGTGGACCAAGAATATCCCAGTCGTGACTGTATTGGACCATTCTAGCCAAGGTATCCGCAATTCTGGGAGTCCATAGAGGAATACACCGTCCAGGGCAACCCATTTAATGAAGAGCCAGAATGAATCTGCTTCATCTTCGACAAGGTTCGACCAGTCGTAGAGACGCCATGCTAGAAGGGCAATGTATAAGGCACATACGTATAGTCGCTGGCTCGGCGCATCGAGAACGGTGAGTGGAATTAGTGGTTGAGCAGTTGTTGTCGGAGCTGGAGATGCGCCTGTGGCTGAGCGAGGTATGGTTGGTAATGAAATTCGAGACCCTCCTTCTCCGAAAGCGGTTTCTTTTGAAGCTGGGCGCTTCTGGCTATCTGGAGTCGAAGGGTACGAGGACCTCAAACGAGGAGTTCCGTTCATGGCATACTCTTGCGGAGAGACCTCAGACAACACAGTCCAAATGGATACCCAGTCCCACTATTGCAAAAGTGCGATTCTGGTATCAGGGACTTCGTAGGCCAGTGATCGTAAAGACAGCATGTGGATGTCTTTTATTGCCAAAAGTTTGTTGATATGCCGGGGGTGTTGTTGACTTGTTGCTTTTTTAATTTTCTTAGTTATACGCGGTGGACGCGCTGGCCAGCCGCCAGAGTCTAGATAAGGTACCTACCCATGTATGTATGTACCTACTTCGTATGCGGGCAGCGACCAGGTAGCACTTAGTGTGGCCTGCACATCGCAGGCCGCCAGCATACAGTACGTATATCAACACGTGAAGTGAAAGAGTGCTTGCAATTTATCTACCTCCCTACTTACCTCCCACTTTCTTCACATTCATTTCATGTGCACCGCTCAATGATCTTTCAGGAAATAAGCCCAGGATACTTGACATCACATCATGACCATTCCTCAGACGACTAGCTAGATAAGAATAATGTCAGGCCAATCGAAGAGCAACCATGCATCAACAAATATACCTCGCAGGTCAACTCGTGGTAAGATCTCGCAAGAAACAGCATCCGCGCCGGATTCGCAATTATTAGCTGTGGATAGCAAGTTGAGCAATGGGCAAGCCTCTGACCAACCTCAAAATTCGAAAAGGTCCGAAAAGATGCCTATGGACGTCGACATCTCTCAGACAGGAGATGATCCTCGTAGGAGAAGTCGGAAAGTTCAAAATAAAGCATCCTACCGCACTCAAGGCTTGTCAAATCTCATAGAGGATCCGTTGAAATACGTGATGGTCTCGACTACAGCATCTGAGCTCGAAACTTGGAAGGGGTGGTGCGAGGTTGAATCAGAGCCCGTATGTCATGTTTATTTCCTGCAGCTGTTTTTCATTGACATTTCCTACACGGTCTTACATGTCAAGGGTTGTCAATCTTAAACACATCTTTCCGCAAGCATGCCGAGCACTGATATTTGATACAGGCATTTTTTAATGTGATGCTTCGTAATTTCGGCGTTGAGGGCATCAAGGTCCAAGAGGTTTTCAGTTTAGATGATGAGATGCTGAATTTACTACCGTTCGTATTTCTCCTTTCGATATTCAAGGTTGGCACTGACTGCTACCAGCAAGCCTATATATGGCTTAATTTTCCTCTTTCAGTTCAAGGAAGATGATTCAGCTATGCAGGAGGCATCTTGTCCGGATACTATCTGGTTTGCAAATCAGGTTGGCATCTCCTTGAGGGTGAAGTGGAAACTCGACCTAATCATTCTCAGACTATAAGCAACGCATGTGCATCTATAGCTCTACTTAATATAGTCATGAACATACGAGGCATTGATCTTGGTCCGACGTTAGAGCAGCTGAGAAGTTTTTCGATGCCACTGACACCTGCACTACGTGGATACGTAGTTGGGAATCATGACTATCTTCGGAAGATCCACAATTCATTCTCCCGGTAAGATCTACATTATTCATTTACAAGAAAAGCAGTATGCTAACTGTCGGCATTTAGCAAAATGGACATGCTTAATGCTGATCTCTTCCTTTCAGACGATGCAAGCTCGAAGAAATCCAATGCCAAGGAGTCACGAAAGAAAGGGCCGGAAGCCGATCCTGAACAAGCTGGCTTCCATTTTATTGCATTTGTCCCAATCGATGGCGGCCTGTGGAAATTAGATGGTTTGGAAAGACAGCCTATGAACCTTGGTACAAAACCCATCGATGTGCCATAACAATGGTTCTAACTTATCCACAGGAGACTACCATGATGGAGACTGGATGGGCCTTGCTCGTCCCATTATCGAAAAACGCATGCGTCAGTACGAGGGCGATCAAATTCAATTTAGTCTTCTTGCACTATGCCAGAGTCCTCTGATCACAGTTAAGAATGATCTATCGGTAAACATATGCACAATTGCTGCTGTTGAAAAGAGGCTCCAGATCGTTCAACAGGACTGGAGGCAATTTGTCGTTGGTGAAGAGTTCGATAAGGTCCTCACAGGACCGGATCCTTCTTATATGATTACCCCACAGGGCCTGGAAGCAGCATCAATTTCCTCGGCTGTTCTGAGAGAAATTGAAGATAGTTCGATAAAAACTGAACGACTTCTAGAACTTCGAAGGCAGCTGTCTGATTCACAGACCCAATTAAGGACCTCTTTCGTTGAGGAGGCCACGGCAATTCAGGAGGACGATGAGAGAGCGGCGACTCGACGTCACGACTACACTCCTATGGTGAATACATGGGTGGCCGCATTAGCTGATAAAGGAGCCCTCCAAACTCTGGTAAATGCCGCTTCGGAGGACTCATATTACGACTAGAGCGATGCGTTCCGAGAGATTTATACTACATCTCAGCTTCTTGAGAATAAGATGCCGCGTCCATCTTCTCAGTTTGGTGACAGTTCAAGTGGTAACACGGGTCGATCGTATGACTGTCTTTCCAGGCAAGTCGCCTCGTCATTGGCCTCACGGATGCTGTGACGGCCTAGAAGTTATCAGCGTATGCTTCTGGGTAGCTACATGATGCGCAGCGACCGAGCGAATATATGCGGCCAACATATTATGATTGGGGAAATATGATATGACCAGAGCTGTACAGTGCGCAAATCCATGAACATTTGCGGTTAATATTTTGCATAATAACCTCATCCGACAGTGGCTGACTAGTCATCCGGGTATTCATCTTGCACATTTGACACAAATCTGTGTTCTTTGCTATCCCAGCGTTTGAAGAATCTCCCGGCCAGATTCATTAGAGACTCGGGAGACTCGGGCTGGATGATTTCCACATTCTCCTCCGCTACATAACGAATACTGGTGTCTTCGACGCTAAGTTGTGAATATTAGCTAGTACTCAATGGACACGATACGATGGACTCTTACAGCGCATGGTAAAAGCTTTGGTACCGTCCCTTACTCAACGAGTCGACTAGATTCTGCTCGATCCATCGTGAATTCATGCTACACTCAACATCCCAACCTGTGATAACGGCTGTGTAGTGATATCGCTTGTGTCGGAAGACTTGTCCTATTTCGTAACGAACCTTGTCTCTGGAGGCTTGATTATCTCTTCTTCTGGTTTGTTTCGGCATAGAATCACTCGCTCTGACAACGCGTATTGCTTCAAGGAGACGCACTTGATCTGCACTGGCCACAAGGCTAGAGGATGAACAGACATAACGCTCTATGAATGTTCCATCCATAGGATAAACATTTTCGAAGCGTTCGAGTATCATAGGGATGAACTGCATCTGCTCAACTGGGACACGATGCGTCGGGCTACTACACAACATGAAGTTTGCCCACAGAGCCGAATAGAACGCGTTGTCCATGTCGGCGAAAGGATTGCCATACAGCCTTATAGCTTCATGGCCATTATCATCTGCTTCATCACCCACATTGTTTCTAAAATCGTGAAATGTGGCTAGTATGTTCCTGGACGTGCGCAGAACGATATTTCGAACGCTTGTGTGGCTCAGAAACCGTGGAAAATCAGCAGCTTCGACGCCCCACGCAAGCAGCTGGGTTTTGAGATGCTCCACCGGCACTTCCGTGTCCGATCTGTAAGGATCCAGATACATTAAATCTGATAAGTCGCCACGTGTCTGTGATCTCGGTCCATCAAGACTCTCTCCATTTTTCGGATATATGACTGCATGTACATGGCTTGGAAAGCCACAGCACCTAGCGTCAAGCCCAAGTCGACGAGCCAGAGCACAATATATGGCTACGGAAATGAGTGGCAGGGAGGGATGGTTTTCATCCTGCAGAGCTATACCAATGTAGTTATTTTGAAGATCTCGGTATTGTTTGTTGGATACTACGCCAGTCAAATTGTTGTCTCGTAGAAAGCGAGCTGCGACGAGTGCTTTGCGACGTTGTGTCAGATCGTTGAAATTATTATGTGCAGCTTGTAGCTTTAGGGTTAATTTGTCAAGAAGGACCGATATCTATCACGGCTCATCGTCAGCAGATGTACCGCCGTCAACACGGAGGTGATTGATCTCTCGCATACTTCTGATAGATCGCCAATATTATCATGTAATATGAACATGTCGAAGCATCCCAAGGCCCTTTCTAATGTGATATCATCGCCGACGCTTAATCTATGCCATTCCTCGAGGGCTTTTGACCGATGGACATGGTCGAGAACAGCATTGCTGTAGAATCTGCAGGGACATGATTAGTATGGTACTTTCGTGAATTTCCGGATTGTAGACCACGAAATGTGTAATGTATAATGTATACCTCCTTGCGAGAACATCATCCGCATTGGCATCTGCCTGACAATGCCGCAGGAGAGTATCCTTGGCATCATAGCCAAAATCGCCTATCTGCTCTGTCTTCTCTATACGTTTAATCTGCTCTGAGAGTATGCTGTCTAGCAGCTTCGAGGTACGGAAATCGATATGCTTTCGATATATGTATAATTTCCGCCAATCCACATCACCAACGTCGCCTTTGAATTTTTGTCTGAGGCGATGCTTTTCATCCCAGTAGCGGAAATCGGTATGGCAATGGTGGCGCCACAGTAGAGGCTCCCTCGAGAGCCTTGAAAACCTCTTCGAAACCTGCTGTACATTGAGCAACGTATGTTCTGCACTCAGATGGTATATAATGTGTTCGAGGACTTCGTCTGGGAGATCGCCGAGTGTGATTGTTGGTGCCATGACCGAATTCGGATCCAACAAGTGGGTGAGATCCAGTGTATCATTAGGGACCTAGGTACACTACTGCACAAATGGCCTGGATTCTGCGGATACCTCTTCGATCCTTGTACCTCGAGAGAGTTGTTCAGACCATTTCGATGTTTCGAGATGCGGTGAATCCTCGCAAGTACTTTCGTAGCTATACTGATGACGAAATGTAACCATTCAGAACTGGCGGGGTATAGGTGCGGAATAATTCCGCCCTGTACCTAACGAAAACTTGCCAGTTTGCTGTTCTTCCATCCACACAATCAATCACTGGACCTCTCATGTATTTTTATATATCTGAATAGTACTATGTGCTTTTGGGTTGAGGATGGAGGTGTCCGTGCTTTATTTTCTTCCTGCTCTAGACTTGTTCTTCTCTCCTTTTAGGGGCTGTTTGTTGTTGTGGGGTTTGGGGGGGGGGGGTTAACAGAATGGCACATACGGACATGTGAACGTCCATGTGACAATGAAATTAAACAGGACGATCATAATAAATAATAATAAAGGGTACATGAACTCACGAAACAAGACGAGACAAAAGCATCATAATCTTCTCAACACTACACGTATCCCACTAAAAACAATATTTCCAAATCGATATTGTTATACAGTCACTAGCCACTCTAGCAAAATTAACATGGGCTGTTACTACGATGATTTATGTCCACGAACTTAACCCTTGGCAGCCATCCTCAAGGCGCAAATGGGGTTTTGTATGAGACGTGATGCCCTATAAGAGCCTGACCAAAATACCCAGCAGTCATCGTAGATCGCCAGGACCAGTCTGGTCCACTTGGAGTGGCCAGTTACTATATATGGTTAAATAACCACAAACATTCTGTACCTCGCATAAAATACTACTTTAAACTGATCCGATGTTTACAACCAGTCCATGAATATCCCTCTAATATCCATTCCTCAGTATATGTACCAATGAGCCCTTCGTTGCTCGTCCCGAGTAGACCATCATAACCGATCACCACACCTCTTCCGGTATCCAAAGAGATATATGCGACAAAACCTCAAGCCCAAAATACAAACCTCGGGTACGAGGCAAAATGCGTAATTGTAATAAACACGCTGGTTAAGTTATCCTAACAAGGAAGCTAGAGATTCGCCATTGATGTTCGAAACCGCGCTCACATAATTATGCACCTTGCATTTGCAAAGTCTTCCCCATACATGTCGATGCCTGCAGCAATCTCATTCTCGCGCTGTTTAGCCTTCGTCTCATTGGGAAAATACTTCTTGAGAAAGGCCATGAGTACTTTGTCAACATTGGCTAGACGTTGTCAGCGAATGCCCAAGATCTGAGACTATATACCCATCGTCCTCGCTCAAGAGAAACCAGAGAGTCTTAACTTACTGCTATCTGCTGTCATGACAACATCACCCCGGCAGAGAGGACAATATTTAGAATTCGACTTTTGCATTTCGATCATGCAACGTATGCAGAAAACATGACTACAACTCAAGCGTACAGGCCTGTACGAAATGCCGAAACATACCGGGCAAAGATAATCATCGAGTTGAGGAACGATTTTAATTATCTCATTGGATACCCCAGCACATATAGCCTTGGCCATAGTTTCGGACATAATAGGATCTGACTGTATTAATGATGGAAAAGTTTGCTTCACACCGAGTGAAGTCCTCTTATCGAATTCTGGATGAGCGTCAGCGGAGCCAAGTGGTATAATCGGATATAGAAGGCACAAACTCTTGAGGATCTTCGATATTGCAAGTTGATTAATCTCCTGAAACTTGAGGTTTCGTAGAAGTGTCATATTGATACGAGTGAATCGATCGAGAGCCTCCCGACTCCTAACCAGCTTGAAGGACATCGGAAGGTCCAACTTTGTCACCTGTCCTTGAAACCATTGTAATTGCCTCAACGCCACGCTGCTGGTCCGACTGCCGTGGTCCAACTCATTTGTCGAGAAGAACACTCCGGCCTGAAGATAAAGGTCGAAAATATTTCGCCAACGGCCAAGGTCGGTCTTATTCGATTTCGCTGGAACTGCAAGCTTTGCAATCTCCTTCCCCAGAGCTCTAATCTCGTCCGTCATGGCCCTTTGCTCGGCTTCCTGGATAGCACCCAAAGATGATACATCATTCTTCAACAACCCAAAGAATTCAGTGTCAAATGTCAAGGGAACCTCTATCCGTTGAACTTCCGAGCCTAAACAGTCGGAGAGCCTATTTGCCCGAGTTTCTATGTCAGAAAAGGCATGACTATTGCAATTAATACCAACACTCCACGGTGAATTGTTTTAACTTACGGAGTGTCTAAAATGCTTTCGCCTTTTTTTTCAGCTGCTAAGTCTTCAGAGCTAGAGAGCAGGTGGTGTCCAGATGGTTGTCTGGATGCGAGATTCTTCAAGTATTTTCGAGTATCAGGAGACAAGGTAGCATCGATGGCCACACCGTTTTCTTCATTCCGCTGGATATACAGAGTCAAGGTTGGACGGAAAGCATCGAAGTCCTCTCCGGTGCGCAGAATTGTCAGCTTCGGGCCCTATATCAGGAAATATCTCGTTGAGAACTCTCACCTGCAAACCTATACTTGAAAGCCACAGGAGGGGCATCATCGGCACCCTGGTGTTGCTCTGGGCTGGGCGGTATCAAGAGTCCAAGAGTTTGAGAATCCAGGCCAAGACTCCTCAGCTCCCCTTCAACCTTTTTGATGCATTTTTTGAGTTGACCGTATGGTATCGCTGACTCGACCCAATGGGGTGGAAAGCCCTCTCGTTGCAGAGCCTCCTTGAATTCGTGAGCGAACTTCATATTCGAGATTTGAAACTGAGTAGTAGATTGAGCTGCGCCAAAGCGTCAACAGTAGGACCGAATCATTCAAAGAATGGCATGAAGATTGTGCCGAATTATGGTGCTATAGCTCAATCCCCGAATTCAAACCGACGCGTGCGCTTTAATGAATTAACAGCGGCGATAATGGGCAGAACTATGTAATTATCTCTTACTGCGCTCATGCCCATATTGGATGCTGAATGATCTATGCAGTGGTAATCAAGAGAGAGACTCAGGCATCGGAAGAAGTCTACTGCATATTCTACGGCAGCGGCTTGACATCGAACTCCAAGAGAAGGTTGTGTTGGTGAAACAATAAATAATGGAATTCTGAATGCGGCTGTCGATGAGGTTGCGGCTTTTGGTTGAGGTACGGTTAAGCTTTTTCTGTGCACAGCAAGGTCGCACTAGCGCGGCGCTGTTTACCTAGGTACCTAGGTACGAAGGTAATTGGGAATGTGCCTCCTAATCTTAAAATAACCCTAGGCGTGTACCAAATCAAAACTCCGGTCGCTGAGTAATGGTTCTCAAAAGTGCTTGAATGCCATACACGGGTTGTGCCATCTTGCTACCCATACCTCCAAAGCGTCACGGTCGTCGCATGTCTTTCTCGCCACGTTAATATGGGTGCAGAACAGTCGTCGACTCGGGATAATTTCCATGGACAAGAAAATGTTGGGACTCAGCATGTAAAGACATGCTACTACGAATTGCTCAGCGTTGATCGTCAAGCCAGCGAGGATGAGTGCGGATATCATGTTTTCACTGGTCTTGACATAAGCTGATTATTTCTAGGATTAAGAAAGCTTATAGAAGAAAGGCTCTGGAGTTACACCCAGACCGGAACTACGGAGATGTGGAGAATGCCACAAGGCTATTTGCAGAAATTCAATCGGCATATCAAGTCTTGTCTGATTCTCAAGAACGAGCTTGGTACGACACGCATCGCGAGGCGATTCTTAGGGATGTTGATATAGGATCAAATGAGCACTTCGAGCATAATGTGCGACTTACAAGCGCAGCCGAACTTGTGAAATTAATCGGGAAATTCACAACGAGCATTCCATTCACTGATGCCCCGAACGGTTTTTATGGAAGCCTCCGAACGACATTTGACAGTCTGGCTAAGGAGGAATATGCTGCTTGTGACTGGGAAGGACTCGAGCGGATGGAATATCCAGATTTCGGGACTGCGAAAGATAGTTACGAGCATATGGTGAAGCCGTTTTATGCCGCATGGACTAGTTTCACAACCAAGAAGACTTTCTCGTGGAAGGACGTACACAATTATGCCGGTGCACCAGACCGACGGATCAGGCGACTGATGGAGAAAGAAAACAAGCGTCTGCGCGAGGAAGGAATCAAGGAGTTCAATGATGCTGTGAGGTCACTTGTCAGCTTCGTACGCAAGCGAGATCCCAGATATGCGCCAAATGTGCAGTCAGAAGCGGACAGACAGAAGGCTCTGAGGGATGCAGCTGCTGCCCAAGCTGCTCGATCGAGGGCCTTGCATCAAGCAAAATTGAACGAACATGTACAACCAGCATGGACGCAGACTCATCATACCGAGGAGGAAGGGCGCTTTTCAGAATCAGAAGAATCAGAAGAAGAGGAGTTCGAATGCGTCACATGCAACAAAGTCTTCAAGAGTGAGAAACAGTATGAAGCTCATGAGAGAAGCAAAAAACATATCAAAGCTGTCCAGCAACTAATAAGGCAGATGCAGAAAGAGAATAAGCTTTTTGACCTGGATCATAAGCTTGATGAGCCTGCTCTTGACCCTCATAGCAGTTCAACCGAGAATGATGTCGATGGACTACCAGATGCTAGGGCAGAGGTTGGAAAGGATATATCCGTTGAAGATGCTCAGAACAAATCGACATCGATGAGCACGGCCCTATCATCGAACCCTGAAATCAGCCCAGAAGATATAATTTCCGAGAAGGTCGGGAACACTCGCTCTTCATCAGAAATAATATGCGAGGAAGAGATGCCCGAAGATTCAGACGATGAATATGCGCCCAGAGATGTTGTCGAGGAGAGAATCTTCGCCCTCGGAAATTCCGATCGAAATTTGCCTACATGGAATGAGCCTATCCAATCTAACATATACAAATTGACTACAAATCTTGATACTATCTCATTGTCCAGTGATGGCGATTTAGATGGTGCTCAGAAGGAACCACCCAAGAAGCTCGGAAAGGCAAAGGCAAAACGAGCTAAAAAGGCAGCTCGTGAGGTGACGATAGGTAGTGCGCAAACTGTAAGTAAAAACCTCAGCTGCAACCGCTCAAGCTGATGTCTGTAAGTTTATTTGTGTTGCTTGTAATCAATCTTTCAGTTCCAAAACGAAACTCTTCCATCACATCAAGGAAGAGGACCATGCCCAACCAGTGCCGAAGCGAAGCAATGCCAGTGGTGAAGGCAAAGTTTCCCGAACATAATTCACATAAATGGCAACAGACATCATTACGATGTATAGTCTGGAATCCTGATATGGCCACTGGCCACTCCAGGTGGACTACCGTGGACTGTTACTACAGTGATTTATGCGGGGCTAGTCTATGGGGAGTTTGTATGTACGAGGCACCATTCCTTGCAATGGTCTGGCCAAAACACTCAGCACTGATCTCAAATCGCCAGGTCCCGTCTGGTCCACCTGGAATGGCCAGTGATTGTATGACCATTTACTATGTATCAGGAGCTTCTAGAGATGTTGCGCTAAGTCTGAGAATCACCCCTACTTAGTACTTATACACAAAGGTGCGCAGTTTGGCCCAACCATTCGCCATTTCCTGGCCATAAGCGCCGCCACCCAAATGCCGAAATGCAAAACTTTCCTAAGCCCATCAAGCAATGAGAACAGCGTCGGCATCGTCTTCACTGTCCTCCTCATCAAAGGACTCAACCTCATCTATGGCTTCATCTCGCTCAGGGTTTTCGCCCTCCTGAGCTGAAATTTTCTTCGCAATATGCACAATTCCTTTACCTGGCACATTCTTGATCTGGGTACACCAGGTTTCCCAGTCATGCTCATCTCGAATAAGGAAGCCAATCAACATGCTTGGGTCCATCTCCTGAACATGTAGTTTTCGCAACCGTCGGGTGTGACACGAGCCAATTTCAGCATCACTATATTCTTCAACATCAGCATGGAAAGGGAGCGCCACCCTAGTTTGATGTGGATCAAGGTAAAAGAAGTAGGAGCCCTGGACTCCAATGAAGTAGTGTGAGGAAGATGGCCGGCCCCTGTCATCTATAGTCAGAGGGTGTATTGGTGCAAACAGATGAGGATCTTACCCTGCGATTCCAACTGACTGTGGCATCTTCAATGAAGATTTTAATGCTTCCCAGTACGCCGGAGTCACTTTGTCTATACCTAGACGTGTTCCAACGAGTATGAGGGTGGGGTTGAACGTGATGCCGTCTGGTTTGGCAACAGCCATGAAGCTGTCCATATAGACATCTGAACCATCTCCAGTGATGTAAACACGGAGGTCTGCAAATTCATGTCGGTTTGTCAATTCTCTATGGGTCATATTTAGCAAGTTGACGGAAGGTTTCCCTTTTCTTAATGGGACGGAACAAATTACTGTATGCAGCGTGCAGTGGCTGATGGTCCAAACCACTGACCGGGATGTTTGTCGCAAGCTTCTGCGCCGTATTCTACGAACTTATGGATGGAATAAGGTGCTCTGGGATCATCAGCGAAGAGCGACACTATCCGTCGCTCTTCTTGACTGCGTTCACCGCGGTGCCAGTCTATGGAATGTTAGACATGGGCAATTACTTGGACATGAGCATACCTCGACTTAGATTCAGTATAAGAACAGCATTTGCCAAGAGGCTTTGGCCAGACCTGATCATGCATCCCCAACCAGTATCCGATGTGAAGCTGCCTTGGTCAGTGAGCTGGCTGCGGAGCCGTACTGAGAAGCTCATGGAGGATGAGGCGTTCGGATTCTGTGATCTTGGAATTGCTGGAAATCCCGAGCGATAAGAGAACCATAATCTAGATTCGAAGTCGTCAAGGAATTCAAGGGGCCAACCACCATCTTCGCTGATTGCTGCTGTCTTGTCAAGTGGTGAATGAGAGTCAATACCTCCGGCGAAACTCCGGGCAGGCGTCACAGCTTGCAATGAGTCCTGATCAGGATTTTGTTCCTTTGTCGCATCTGGGTAGATGGTATGTGAATGTATATCGCTGTGTGAATAGCTCGCTGAGAACTTCGAGGTGGGGAGTACATATTGGCGACCTAGACACCACAAGGGCGATTCCGAGTCTTCAATGTTCGTTGGCTCTGGGTCCCAGAAATACTGCACAATGCGCTTGTACCGGCTGAAGTCCACAACCGCCATAGTTCAGTCTGCTCTGTTGGTAGGTATATAGATTGGGCCTCTATAGGCAACGCAGCGTCAACTGCTGTGGCACCGTGCTCATTCGTCTGCCTAGGTAGGGAGTTCGTTTTCAGTGGTACACAAATATCCGCAAGATGTTGACGTCGAGGCGATAAATAGCAGGCTGGAAACTAGGAGAAGGAGAGGATGAGAAAGAGCAGCAGTAGTGTTAGTGATAGTCTGGTAGACAAGGAGGTTTTAGAGTAGATGGATGCATGAGCGTCATGTCTGTCACCCGGCGCACTATCCCCCCGCCGCAGAGAGTACCCAAGGTACCTTTGGTCGCCTGGTACGATAAGAGGTTATCTTAGCGTACTCCGGGGATCCATTAATCTTTGAACACTCTACATCTCCACTGCGTACATACAAGTCTACAATAATATTGTAATACACGAAAGACAAACCACAATGCCTGGGCGGTAGTAGCTCTACTCTACTCTACTCTGAACAGAGAGACTTGACTGGTATGTTTTCATCTTTTCTTCTCTCTCCAGCATGCCACGATGTCTTTGAAGAGTCAGAGGTTTGTACTATTCTGCAACTTTTAAACGACAATTTGGCCACCGTGGACCTGGCAAAGATAATTCGTATGCAAAGACTGACAACCCACACAGAATATTTCACGATACGGAATCTCAAGCTCAGTGTTGACCATCACGATATTGTCTCTTCTCCAACACTATCTGGCGCACACTTTCGATTTGGTCATTTTGTGATGTAGAGTAAACCGCATCTTCGACAATTATGCGCTCCAAAAGAGGAGCCACGAGAGGCAGAGGTAGAGGTGGAGGTGGAGGAGGAGGGGCTCACAATAACCACAGTGGACGTCATGGTCCAAACATCGAAGCTGATTTTGTTCCCTTTTCTGGGATGACTTTGCCAAGAGCACCATCTCATGGTAAGTCCACTGGAACGCATGTTCTTTACCTTGGTCGAGCAAGCCGTATCTGACATTTCTACAGGACTCTCTCTGCAAGCAGAGGCTTTAAACACTCAACGACATGAGTCTTCTTGGTCGTCTGATCAGCGATTACGAGATACAAAGGTCAACTTTGTCAGTGCTGGAGGGTTTCAGCCATCACTTACGAGGGATCCCGAAACAGCCATGGCTGACATGTCTCTCAAAGAATCTGTCAGCGACATTGAGCATGCAGTCGAAAAAATGGAGGCTCCTAAATCAGAGGACAATATGAGGACCGCTGAAAACTTTAAAGCAGGAGTTACTAAGGAAATGCCAGAGGAAGCATTCATTATTGATACTGAAGGCACACAGCCTATCAAAACTGGATTGCCAGCACCCCGCATTCGATCGCCGTCGCCCTCGCCTTCAAATTCTAGCGAAGAAGTCATTTTATTTGGAGGACGAGATAGTAGTGGCAAAGGCATCCTACGGCCTCCATCTAGTCGGAGCAGGCCTACTGAAACATCTGACTTGCGAAGGATTATCGATGATGATGTGTTAGCAGACATAGAAATGGCAACATCTACTCCACATAGTGGTTTAATTGTTGGCGAAGAAGCTTCTTTCAGTGGTGGAAACAACGCATCCAAAAATCTTTCGTCAGAGTTCTCTCCCCTCATAAATCCTACTCTATACAAAGTAGTCGACGAATCCTTCAGTTCGAGGCAGTCAACATCACGAAAGCGGCGTGATCGAAGCCGCTGTCATCAGGCTCGACAAAATGATGACGCCTTGATGGCTGATTATATTGCAAATATTAAGGAGCAAGGGCTGGATCTAATGAGTTCACACAACCGACGTGAACTCGGTGGCAACGACAGCGACCCATGGCAGGATACCGGCGAGTCATCCACAGAAATCCAACAAATAACATTAGATCACGGCTGGAGCGGTTCGGATCTTGCCGATTTTGATAATTTAAGTACATCAGATGGAGTGATGGGCTCTGTCCAAACAATATTGTCTAAACGGATCAGACAGTCTGGGAAGCAATATCTAGTCGTTTGGGAAGATTGCACTGTTGATGAGGCCAGATGGGTTCCTGAAGCCAGCTTGACTGATGGCCACGTTTTGGGTTTGATCGCCAAATTTGAAGCTGAGCAGACGCTTATAGCTGAAATGGAAATTTCTGACAGCGATGCTGATGAATCTGATTCAGAAGACAAGGATGATATGAACACTGGATTGCAAAGCGATGCCTCTGAAGATGACAATGCAGATCTTCTCCAGCGAAAATTTGATAGCATGACAGATGAGCAGATTGCAAGACTTTTGGCAAAGCAAGAAGAACTTGGAATGGACTCTACTGAAGTCAGGCTATTTGACGGCTTAGACGACGGCAACATGGACGATTTCATCACATCTGGTCGCCCAAGTCGCAGATCACGGCGGGGTAATAATGGTTCCAAGCGGTCTAATGGCGAATTTCCTTCGGCGACCCTCCTAGCAGATGCTTATGATGGATTTGACGTGATGGATTTCGAGCGGCCAAGCCTAAAAAGTAAACCTAAAGGTCGAAAAGGCAGACTTGCATTCGATCTTTCTGACTCGGAACTTGAGGCATCAATGCAGTCCTCCTGGAACAATGATCGACTGAAGAAGAAGGAGCGGAAGCAAGAACGCGAAGAACTTCGAGGTTTGGGACTTTTGGGCAATGCTCATAACAAGCCAGATCTGAAGCTGAAATACAAGGAGGGCATGGGAATCGATACAGTCAAAGAAGAAATCAAACGGTTTTTAAAAGGTGATAACACTACGTAAGTCTACCTTCTCATTTCTTGTCTTGTCTCAGGAGTGGAGTTTTTCTTCAGATTATCCGACACAGTAAATGGTTGGAAAACTAACTCTTTCTAGGCTCTCATTGCCGCCTATGGAAAAGGGAGATCGTAAAGTCGTCCATGACATCGCCAACGCCTTCAATCTGAAGTCAAAATCCGCTGGTTCTGGACGGAAGCGATTTCCTGTTCTATACCGTACGCAACGGACATCTATATATGTAGAAAGCACTTTCAACGCTGTTATATCGAGGAAGAATCGCCGATTTCTTCCTCGAATGGATATGAACGGAAATAGGTCCGTGACGCGTGTGAATGCAGGAGGCTTCAGTGCGGCTGTCAGTTATAGAGACGGTGATGTTGTGGGAGGCTCTGCACCTGAGTTGGGTATTGAAAATAGGGGTCGAGCGATGCTCGAGAAAATGGGATGGAGTAGTGGTACTGCGCTCGGTGCTCTTAACAACAAAGGCATACTCCAGCCAGTATCTCACGTCGTAAAAACGACAAAGGCAGGCTTGGGATAAGATTTGCTCTCGCGTAGGCTCATAGAAACCATATTCAAAGACTCAAAACATCAATAACAAATCCAGTACGATATTCCAATCCATCTGTGTCAGAAGATTCTAGCTATCATATCTCGAAAGAGACGGCGAGCCCTTGGTATTTGAAAAGTCCCTCCCCCATGGGAGATTGTATGTTCTCGGTGTTGCGGGTTGAGAAGCATAACAGTCTCATTCAAGTCATGTTGAAACTTTGATTGATGTTCAAATATGATCTTCTGAATTCCTAACCCTGAAGACGCTTATTGTACAGCCACGTGACCCCGAAAGCAGACCGTGAAGACATTTGCCCCCATAAAAGCAGACCATCCATAACGCATTAATGAGACCCGAGCAAGTCGGACCATGTTGGCTTTATCATCTGATTTAGATGACCCGAAGACCCAACAGATCCGAGACCCTATGAAACCCGCAAACAGAGAACAATTTATTTCGCAGAAGAAGAGTACTTGGTGACGGCCTTGGTACCTTCTGAGACAGCGTGCTTGGCAAGTTCACCTGGGAGAATAAGGCGCACGCTATGAAATATGTGAGTAGATTTACAAGTATGTGTTAGGGGGGAACGTACGAGGTTTGGATCTCTCTGGACGAGATTGTGGACTTCTTGTTGTATGCGGCCAACTTGGATGCCTCTGTCGCGACGCGCTCGAAGATATCTGTAAGATGTCAGCAATTGACCAGTCTGGTCTGGATCGGCTAGTGCTTACCGTTGACGAAGGAATTCAGGATGGACATGGCACGGTTGGAGATGCCGGTATCTGGGTGGACTTGCTTGAGGACTGTTTGCAAGAGTCAGTACATTGCTCAAAAGGATTTTTTTTTAATTCAGACGCGTTCTGGTATGGTTGGAATGTTTTTGGCGTGATATGGGAGTGTATGGACGCGTGGACCGATGCGAAATGACGCGATGCTGTGATTGGGCTGTGAGTCTCACCTTTGTAGATGTATGAAGAGTAGGTCTCCTTGCGAGTCTTGGTGCGCTTCTTCTTCTCGCCAGTGGCAGCTGTCTTCTTTCCGGCATCCTTCTTCTCAGCGGGAGCCTTGGCGGCTGGCTTCTTCTCGGCGGCACCCTTTGGAGGCATGATTATTGATTTTTGGGTGTTGAGGTTGGGGTTTTTGAAAGTGGTGTACGAGAATATAGCTTTGGGTTGGTTGGCCGAGTAGTAAGAATTCGTGGACGTGGATGAATGTTGACTGTGGATGATAGATGAAGAGGGAGGAAGAAGGGAAAGGGTTGTCGAGATGGAGGTCACTCCCGCTTCTTATACCTCACAGAAAACAGCAGTGGTGATCCGGGTACGCGAGGCGGGCAGGCAGCGCTAAACCGTAAAGAGAAGCGCGTTTTCGCCAAATCAAAACAATCAGAGGTGGGGGGAGGCAGGAAGCTTTGACACCGATTGACACTGGCGCACCTGCACGCCAACCCAGATCGCTTAGACGCCTGCTGATTGGCCCCTTCGCTACCCCATCAGTCCATTCGACGCGATTTCGTGCCTTCATGCTATCGACAAGCGAGTGATCCCAGAAATCAGCCATATTGGTGATGCTCTTATAAAGTTCCATCAACTCCCACCCACTGCCGCCTTTCTTCTTCCCTTTCCCTCTCTCAACCTCTCACGACCACATTCATCAACACCACGACTACTTTATCCACGACTCAATCAATCGTATCACTTCGGTCTCAACTTATAATACCATCGCCACCTATTTTTTTCAACCCCCAAACAACTCAATCAAAATGACTGGAGGAAAGTCTGGCGGAAAGGCCTCGGGCTCCAAGAACGCGCAATCGTGAGTTTCTCGTGCCTGTTCGGATCGCTTCACGCGTCTTTTTCATGTCACATTATCTGGTCTCAGTCATATTTGACTTTTTGAAATCATACTCCAATTTCACATTCACTTTGGATACTGGTTACTGACTTTCAACTTCAACAGTCGCTCATCTAAGGCTGGTCTCGCATTCCCAGTTGGTCGTGTACACCGTCTTCTCCGCAAGGGCAACTACGCTCAGCGTGTTGGTGCTGGTATATGATGTCCTCCAACGCGTCTCGTTGTATCAGATAATTCTAACGTGTTTTTCAGGTGCCCCTGTCTACTTGGCTGCCGTCCTTGAGTACCTCGCCGCCGAAATTCTCGAGTTGGCTGGCAACGCCGCCCGTGACAACAAGAAGACCCGTATCATCCCACGTCATCTCCAGCTCGCCATCCGCAACGATGAGGAGCTGAACAAGCTCCTTGGCCATGTCACAATCGCACAAGGTGGTGTCCTGCCAAATATCCACCAGAACCTTCTGCCCAAGAAGACCCCCAAGGGTGGAAAGGCCAGCCAAGAGCTGTAGATGTCTTCTTTCTTTGGGTTTCTGCAATGTTCTCGCTTTCATGATAATGGGGTGTCGTCCGGGATATGGACTCACGGCTGCTTTGTGCGTTTAAGGTTGTACTATAGGTCCATGGCAATGGATCAGGATTGCTTTTCGGAATCAATCTTATGAGACTATCAAAACTTCAAGACTATTTCTTCTGGCATGACTTGTGATTTTGAAATGATACGGCGTCTGTCCTTCGAGAAGGTCCAGCATACGATACGATGCAGTTGACTTCATTTGATGCTTCTGGAGTACTCGAGGCCTATGGCTAAGTTCTTTAATATTTGAAAGTCATGGATGCGAACTTTCGATCAAATACTACGTCCTGTTCGTGAAAGCAAATATGACGTTCATGATACATTTCACGGTAAAATTGCCATATCAACCCTTTTTGGATCCTGTAGGCTTGTATTTGTCAATCAGTATTCTATAGACCAGCCCCAGTCCCCAACGACTCGAGCCGATTTTTGGATAATGACTTATGCTTTCCTATATACAACGGATGCCTCTGCTCAACATCCATCCCAGTCCTCGCATCTATAGGCTCTTTATGAACTCGCTTGTTGGAGCTACGCATGTTAGTCCTGTGTATAGCAAAGGCATACGGCGTGGACTTACGCTCAAGCACAGATGAAGGAAGATTACGCTCATACAAGGATCCTATAGTAGAGTTGGGATCAGCAAATGCTTATTTAATGATTTGAGCATTTCCAACGACGCACCTCCTGGGGCTGTGGGCGCGTGGTATGGATCTGGATGCTTCCATTTCTCCAGCAAATCTTCGGTCTCTTTGAACAAAGCCTATCGCTCCGATTAGCTTGTTTCTTTTTTCTTCCACGCAGGCAACTATTTACTCTCTGTTGTCGTGGATCCTTGATGTCCTTGTTCGCTTCGAACAGTGACCGGATATAAAGTGCCTGGCCTCTCCAGAGGTATCGATGAACAGACCAGTCGGCTGCAAGCTTCAGAGAGCGTCGGTATAACGACCTTGGAGAGTTCCGTCAGTTGGCTTTTCTGTTATGCCCTTGGAATGAAGACTTACGATACGACTTGGGTGGTAGACATGCCGTCAGTTTGCTGATTCTACCAGGACAAACAGCAATTGCAGTCGTTCGCCAGTTAGAGGAGTAAGTAAAGCAAGGAGAATATCTTGCGCTTCGGCAACTGTGTGCTTTTAATGGCACTTTTATTTGCGATTGAGGTTGGCTAATCGAGACAAAGCGACATCTGTCTACCTACGTCGTGAGGCTCATCTCGTCCCATAGCTACTCTACTTATTTCTGCCTAAGGCCTATACATCGGTCCGGATGATGTTTTTGCCAGGTTACTCTTCATTGGTTAGGACTTTATCTTCCATCGGTGTTTCGTGTCCACGTGACGGTGGAAGTGATTCTGTTTCGCTTCGCTTGCTCCGTGCCGTCCCGGCTGATTGATGACCGAGCTTAAGGTTGGCCAGCTTTACTCCGTACGAAGATTAATTTGTTGTTCCTCAAGCTGTCTGTTTCGTCGTCTTCTCCCATAACAATTCTTTCACTCCGCCCGTCAAACTTTCTTCCATCCATATAATTTCGACCAACATAAACACAAAATGATTCCTCGTCGCGTTTTGCTTGCTTCCAAGGTTTTGCGAGCACATCGCACGCCGCAATTACGATATGCCTTTCCCGTTGTCCAGCAATTCCGATCCTATGCCGACACCATCGTCAAAGTTCCAGCAATGGCAGAATCCATCTCGGAGGGCACTTTGAAGCAGTGGTCGAAACAGATTGGTGATTATGTGGAGCAGGACGAGGAGATTGCCACCATTGAGACAGATAAGGTCCATCAGTTCACGGTCCATATTACGTCACATAATGGCTCACTATGTATCAGATTGACGTTGCGGTAAATGCTCCAGAAGCTGGCACTATCAAGGAATTTCTCGCGCAGGAGGAAGATACTGTAACTGTTGGCCAAGATCTCGTCCGCTTGGAGATTGGAGGAGCTCCGAGTCAGCCGAAGGAGCCAGCAGCAGCGGAACCCAAGGAACCATCGACACCTTCTGAGGCGAAGCCAGCACAGAAGGATGAGCCAAGCCCACCTAAGGAGGAGAAGAAGGTGTCGCCTCCACAAGAGCAGCCGAAGGAGACTCCACCTCCTAAAAAGCCAGAGCCAAAAGCAGGCGAGGCCAAAGCTACCCCTGTGCCAACTGTGGGGAGCCGCGAGGAGCGTCGTGTATGTGATATCGATATATGAGGGTGTGAACCATGACTGAATGCTTTTAGGTTAAAATGAACCGCATGCGTCTGAGAATCGCCGAGCGTCTGAAGCAATCACAGAATACGGCGGCTTCTTTGACGACTTTCAACGAGGTCGACATGTCGTCTCTCATGGAATTCCGAAAGCTCTACAAGGAAGATGTGCTGAAGAAGACTGGCGTAAAGTTGGGCTTCATGAGTGCCTTCTCGCGTGCTTGTATCCTTGCCATGAGAGACATCCCAGCCGTCAACGCATCTATTGAGGGACCAAATGGTGGCGATACCATAGTATACAGGGATTACGTGGATATCAGTGTGGCCGTTGCCACAGAGAAGGGACTTGTAACCCCAGTTGTCCGCAACACTGAGGCGCTTGACTTGGTTGGTATCGAGAGGGCTATTTCAGATCTCGGGAAGAAGGTTCGTTGAACTGAGGATCTCAATCTTGATGAATTGCGGCTAACACCTCGCCAGGCTCGTGATGGCAAGCTCACTATCGAGGATATGGCTGGAGGTACTTTCACTATCAGCAATGGCGGTGTCTTTGGTTCCTTGATGGGTACACCGATCATCAATTTGCCTCAGACTGCCGTGCTGGGTCTGCATGCCATCAAGGATACGCCGGTTGCCATCAACGGAAAGGTTGAGATCAGGCCAATGATGTACTTGGCTTTGACCTATGACCATCGTTTGTTGGATGGCAGGGAGGCTGTGCAGTTCCTTGTAAAGGTCAAGGAGTACATTGAGGATCCTCGCCGCATGCTGTTGTAGGTCCATAGGGCGGATGGCTCATATCGGTTGTGGAAGGCTTTAGGCCCAACACGGCAAGTTTCGTGTTGAAGCTTTGTACAGTAGCAGACAGACGGGCATGTTGTGGCGTTATTTAGCTCACGGTTCGTTGGGGTCTGGCCGTGACATTCTGTACTGTAGGAAATGATACAAATGTTAGATTTTGAGCCTTGTATGCATACATGGTTCCTCGGTGTTTCCGCGGAAGAAGACGCTCATTGGGTATGTCTTTCGGAGATTCGATGTCGGCCGCATTTTTGTTTCGAGTTTTCTATGTTGATTTGTTCGTATTGAACCTGCGAGGTGGATTGTAGGGTTTATCTATCAAATCTAATCACGGTTTTCATAAATCTAGTCACCGAGAGCTATTGGGCACTCCATGATGACCACAACGAAGGCACTCATCCTCGAAATAGGTGGCTGGGTGGCTAGCATCTCCTTGTACCGTGCCTGATAGCACGATTTATCAAAGCTGTGGACGGTGGCTGGATTTAATAAAATCTTAACTCGTTATAATCATTAAATCGGAATATTCAAGATTTAATAATTTGAATATGACTTCGACACACTGAACTTGAGGCGGAAAATTGACATAAACACAATATGAATATACATAATACACCTATATACACCCACAGCTCCCAGGTACAAGTGAGAAATCAAGATGTTTCCGAAAGGTAGTGATTTTAACACCTTTACCTATGGCCCCCTCCCCTTCTCTCTTCTTTCTTTTTCGCGGGAGGGATACTAGAAATGAACATGGGAAAAATGTTACGCCGATCATACGTCGGCATTAATAATGGACCAGCCTCAACCAAAATACCATTGCCATTCCTAGCCTACCGGGCTATAGACCATATACAGTGGCTGTCCAAAGTAAACTGGATATACGAAGCCCATGCGGAAATGAAGCGGAAATGAAGCGTCATAGAGGTTATACCCCAAAGAGCCCAAGTTAGGCCACACATGCAAAAAGTGTTTCTCTCCGGGAGTGAAAGCATTGGCGGACACCACAGGCCCTCTTTATCAAATTTATGTTGGCTACGCACTGTACAGTCTCTCTGCAATATTTTAAGACGGTGAATAAGCGAGGTAGGGATTTAAATGCTTAATTTATGGGTTTTTAGGTGGTTTTAGAGGCTGTTATTGGCCACCGCGTCATTTTGTTGCCATTTAATCTCCACAACCGTCTCAAAATATTGCAGAGAGACTGTACATATATGTATGACACAACAGCACACAGCAAATGTCCGCATAGAAAAGCCATGTGACGATGTTGACATGCCTTTCTTGTTGTCATCAACAGGGTAAACAACACAAGAAGTTGTGCCGAATTGGACAAGGAGGGGGTAGTTGTGTGTGTTTGCGTTTTGTGTTGTTGTTTTCGTGGTTGGTTGGTTTTGGGGGGGGGGGGGTTCAAGGTCAAGGTCAACGACAAGAAGGATATCTTGCAAGCCGACGCCTGGCAGGTATCGGTAAGACATGTCAACCCTCATAAATCATAAGGAGCCAAAAGACCAGTCGAATTGAAATGGATATGGCCATGTAAAGCACTGTCGACATATCAAGTCATGTGACATACATTCCCACGCCGTAAGAGAAGTCACAGGAGGAAGAGGATTACGTATGTAGATGCCCGGCGGAGGAAAGCGAACACTTTATACAGAGAAGAAAAGAAGCTGGTGATGCACAACACCATCGCAATCATGGGAAGAGAATTGACACGGAGTGGTTGTGCCTCGTGACTCGTGGGGAAGCTGCAGCCTGCATGGTGAAATGATGTAACAAAGAAGTCAAAGAAGTCAAAGAAGTCAAAGAAGTCAAACGAAATGGAAAAGGGTAGCCTTGCCCGGAGATGGTGGTGGGCAGGAAGTGACTTTCCGGAACGCTCGGTCTTTGGATCTGCAAACAAAGCCATTGGTCAACGAACACGGATTGCCGGCATCTATCTGCAAAGCTTATTACTGTATGAGGAAAAGCGTAGGGACTCTCTTTATCTTACTGTACCGTGGCGCTAATGTTGTACTACCGAATGTCGTCTTTAAATTAGATATCTATATTTTATGTATTATAGTACCCAATAGTATTGTGCTTTCCTATATTTTATTATATATACAGTCTCGAAGCAGAATTTTGAGTAGTTGATGGGTTGATATAGCGACGAAATGATGCGGTGGCCACTAACAGCCTCTGAAAGCAGCCCAAACTCGGTAAATTACCTATTCTCAAGCGCCTGCGGTGCTAGACACCGTCTCAAAATTCTACTTCGAGGCTGTATGTACATACATACATAGTACATACTGACCACAAGCATTTGCCTAGGTTCCCAACTGACGACAGCCTTCCTCATTATTAATTCTCCCTCTTCTCCACCACGAAAATGTGAGAAACCGTCGGATGGAAACCGACAATAAAGTGTTTGTCATGGCCTTTTCTGCACTACGCTGCGGTACTACCAGCATGCATAACACTCTACGGATACAGTGTCCAATGCAGAGCGCCTAGACTCACAGCAGACACTCCGTAGAGAGGGAGAGTCCTACGCCGCAGGCTTCCACTCATGCATGGAAAATGCTGGAATACTCAATTGTATATGTCTCGTGGCTTGCTCTCTGCAGACAGAGACTACCGAGAGAGACCAGACGTCATACAATACATAGGTGCCTTACCCATAGTACTGCAGGTAGAGAAGAGTACGGAGTCTGTAAGGCAGACTGAGAGGAGGGATTCCCTTTGAATTCATTTCATTTCATCTAGGACCTATAGAATGGCAACAATAATGCTAATAGATACTGTAAGTAATGGTAAATGATTAAATGATGAACCCTTTCCTAATGTAGTGTCAAGTACCCATTAAACATCGTAGTTGCTAAGTTGACGTCGCTCACAGCAACAGCCGCAGCAGCACCAGCAGCAGCAGATCAACAGACCAACAGTAGGAGTAATAAGAGCGGAGAGAGTACATACACCACTCCATGTATGTAACAGCGATGAGCCCGTGGTAAAGATGGCAATATAGTACTGAGGAGTATATGTGAAGAGTCTAGGTAGGCCCAGGCCTAGGTTGTTTAGTTTAGGCAGTTAGGACAACCCCCCCTCCCCCCCCCTT
>Ga0209512_1000419_pt1 | contig 72228 bp, 66 predicted proteins | sample frozenSSSSmetaG_FD_184142 | JGI IMG/M metagenome (GOLD analysis project Ga0209512, IMG submission 184142) | Glacier valley bacterial and archeal communities from Borup Fiord, Nunavut, Canada, to study Microbial Dark Matter (Phase II) -... | ecosystem: Environmental > Aquatic > Freshwater > Ice >...
CTTGTGGCGGCGTGGTTACAACTGCAGCTCAAGGTTCCTGCAGCGCTTCACGTCTCGAGCAAATCCCATGGCGGTAGTGGGATTCAGGGCGTACGACTCGTGCGAAAATCGGGGCCTATTGAGTTCGAGCGCACGATGGCCAACGTTGCCACGCTCGTTCAGCCAGGGCAGCCCGTGCATGACATCTCCCTCCCGCGTCGGAGCCTCCGCGACTGTCTCGCAGAGGAATTGCGTCGACTCGATCCTGATGACCTCTATGGGGTCGTCATCAAGACCGGGGTGCCACGGCTCGAGCAGAACCCCCCGAACGGGGCGAAGCCGTGAGCAACGAACGCCGTGTCATCGTGCATCCCGACAAACAATCTCTCGCCGGATCGGTCGCGGCTCGGTTCATCACGAAGATCGTGGACCTCGTCGCCGAGTTCGAGGAAGCATCCGTTGTGCTCGCCGGTGGCACCATGGGTCAGGCGGTTCTGGAGGCTATCAACGCGTCGCCTGCCCGCGACTCCATCGACTGGTCGCGGGTCAACGTGTGGTGGGGCGATGAACGTTGGTTGCCCAGCGGCGATCCTGACCGCAACGAGGTTCAGGCGCGACTCGCCCTCCTCGATCACGTGCCAGTTGATCCGCTGCGGGTGCATGCCTTCGCCGCCTCGGACGTTGGCTTGGATCTGGACGCCGCAGCGGACGCGTACTCGGCGCAGATCGCATCCCATACCCCGGCCAGGGCGAGCATGCCCCACTTCGATATCACCTTTCTCGGCGTCGGACCGGACGGACACGTCGCCTCGCTCTTCCCGGATCGCGGCGGAGTCCGGGAGACTCAGAAGTCGGCGATCGCCGTCAGGAATGCACCCAAACCCCCGCCGGAACGCCTCAGTCTCACGTTGCCCGTGATCAATTCATCGGCCCGGGTCTGGCTCGTGGTCGCCGGAGCGGATAAAGCCGCCGCCCTCGGCCTCACCCTCGCGGACGCGAGCACCGATGAGGTGCCGGCGGCGGGCGTGCAGGGTCGCCGTAAAACCCTGTTCTTCGTAGATGCCGAGGCAGCGCGGCAGGTTCCGGAGAACTTGATCGATCCAGGCCAGTTTTGGACCGGACGCGACGACCCGTCATCGTAGTCGGTGACCCGTCTGCCATGGCGCTGGTCTGGCTTAGGAAGTGAGCGTGCCGCGCTTCGATCTCAGCTGCTCCAGTGCCTCGTCGAGGAGGGTCTTAGCCTCTTCCTCGGTACGGCGTTCCTTGACGTACGCCAAATGCGTCTTGTAGGGCTCGAGTTTCACGACCGACGGCGGATTGGCCCGGTCCCGACCAGCGGGCAAGCCGGAAGACGGCGAATCGATGATCTCGGGGATCTCGTTCTCCGGCAGGTTCGCCGCAAAATTACGAACGGTCTCGTTGCCCAGTTCATCCCAGTACGACACTTGGATGCGATCGGCGTGAAACCCTCGGTCCTGCTCCCCCATCGGGCCTGCACCCACCCGTGACCCTCGAATCGCACTTCCACCGGATGCCATCCTGATTTCCCTTGTCTATGTGGATCGCGCGCTTAGGCGGCGAACTTGGTGATGAGGTTGAGAACGACGATCGAGCCGATCCACACGAGCGCGAGAATCACCGTGATGCGGTTCAAATTTCGTTCAGCGACACCGGATGCCCCGAGGTTGGAGGTGACCCCGCCCCCGAACATGTCGGAGAGCCCACCACCTCGGCCCCGGTGCAGAAGGATCAGCAAGGTCAACAACAGGCTGGTGATGGCACACACCACAAGCATGACGACTTGAAGAATTTGCACGGCGAGGAACCTTTCGAAAATCCTCGCTAAGTATAGGTTGCCTACACGGTCCCCACGTGCTGGAGAAAACGGGCGATGCTCGCGAACTCCGCCACCTCAAGGCTGGCGCCACCGACGAGCGCCCCGTCGATGTTTCTTTCCCGCATGAAAGAGGCGATGTTGCCGGATTTCACGGAGCCGCCGTAGAGGATGCGGGCAGACTCGGCCACGTGATCACCGAGCAGCGCCGCCAGCGTCTCACGCAGGCGTGCCGCCACTTCCTCGGCCTGCCCGGGTGTTGCGGCCTGGCCGGACCCGATAGCCCAGACGGGTTCGTAGGCGACGACGAGACCGGATAGACCGACTTGCTCGGGCGTGAGCGCGGCGCCGCGCACAGCAGCCGTCAACTGTGCGACAGGAATTGCGCTGGCCCCGTGCTCCGCGAGGTCTGACGCGGTTTCACCGACGCACAGGATGGGTATCAGGGAGTGACGTAGTAGTGCCGCCAGCTTGCGGCCGATCTGCTCGTCTGATTCGGCATGGAACATCCGGCGTTCGGAATGTCCGATTATCACGTATCGACAGTGAAGGGCTTGCAGAAAACTTGCGGAGATCTCCCCCGTGAAAGCGCCGGATTCGTGCTCCGAGACATCCTGTGCACCGTAGGCCACATCGAGCCCATCCGAACCGACCAAGTTCTGCACTGAGCGAAGGTCCGTGAAAGGGGGGAACACCGCCACCTCGACGGCACGGTAGTCGTGGCGAGCCTCTCTGAGCGTCCACGCAAGCTTTTGCACGAAAGCGATGGCCTGAAGGTGGTCCAGGTTCATCTTCCAGTTGCCCGCAATCAGCGGCACTCGGCTCAGGGTCGCCATCCCAGCACCTCCAAACCCGGTAGAGATTTTCCTTCAAGAAATTCCAAGCTCGCTCCGCCGCCGGTCGAGATGTGACCGAACTGATCGTCGTCGAAGCCGAGTTGTCTAACCGCGGCGGCGGAATCTCCGCCGCCGACGACCGATAGCCCGTCGACCATCGTCAACGCGGATGCGACCGCGCGAGTTCCGCTGGCAAACGCCGGGAACTCGAACACTCCCATTGGGCCGTTCCAGAACACGGTGTGCGATGCGGCGATGACGTCAGTAAAGCGCCGGGCGGTGTCGGGGCCGATGTCCAGGCCCAGGCCCATCGCCCCGAACCGAGTGGTACCTATTGCGTCCGCGGCGGCTACGACGTGCTCTGCGTCAGCGGCGAAGCCTCCCGCCACCACTACGTCCGTCGGGAGCACGATGTCTACGCCCAGTTCTTGGGCTTTCGCAAGATACCCTCGCACCGCTTCGATCTGGTCGGTCTCGAGCAGGCTTGAACCCACCGGATGCCCGAGCGCGGCAAGGAAGGTGAAAAGCATTCCGCCCCCGACCAAGAGCGTATCCACTCTGGGCAGAAGAGCGCCGATCACGTCGAGTTTGTCGGACACTTTGGACCCGCCGAGAACGACGGCATATGGTCGGATTGGATCGGCGATCAGACGTTCGAGAACTGCTAGTTCGGCCGTGACCAGTAGTCCGGCAGCACTGGGTAACAGTTCCTCCAGCTCGAACACGCTGGCATGTTTGCGGTGAACCACACCGAATCCGTCCGAGACGACCGCTGACCCCAACGAGGCGAGTTCGGCCGCGAACTGCTCGCGCTCCGCGGTCGACTCGGTCATCTCACGCGGGTCGAATCGCAAATTCTCAAGAACGGCCACGTCGCCATCCCCGAGCGATGCGACGACCTGCCTCGCGGATTCGCCGACAGTGTCATGAGCGGCAATGACCGGGCGCTCGAGCAACTCTGCCAAACGAACCGCGATCGGAACCAGGCTGAACTTGGCCACGACGACACCTTCGGGCCGCCCGAGGTGGGAAAGCACGACGACGCGTGCACCGGCGTCCGAAAGCGTGCGCAGGGTGGGCAGCGCCGCCCGAAGTCGGCCGTCATCGGTAATGACCGTGCCATCGAGGGGCACGTTCAAGTCACAGCGGACGAGAACGGTCTTTCCCGCGAGGTCCCCGAGGGAGTCGATTGTGCGAAGTGCCACGGCGTGGGGTTCCTGATCTCGCTGGCCCGTGCTCAGAGCGTCGCTCAGAGCCTGGCGGCGACGTACTCGGCGATATCGACGAGTCTGCTCGCGTAGCCCCACTCGTTGTCGTACCACGACGCGATCTTGACTTGGTCACCGATCACCTTGGTGAGACCGGCATCGAAGATGGACGAATGCGGGTCACCCTGGATATCACTGGAGACGATTTCGTCTTCGGTGTAGCTGAGGATGCCCTTCAGGGCCCCCTCCGCGGCAGCCTTGTACGCCGCGTTCACTTCGGACACCGTGACGGGGCGCGAGGCGGTCACCGTCAGGTCGGTGATGGAGCCGGTGATCACTGGCACGCGCAGTGCGTAGCCATCCAGCTTGCCCACTAGCTCGGGGATGACGAGCCCGAGTGCTTTCGCTGCTCCGGTGGAGGTCGGGATGATGCTCGCCGTGGCCGCCCGCGCGCGACGCAAGTCGTCGTGCGGGCCGTCTTGCAGGTTCTGGTCGGCGGTGTACGCGTGGACTGTCGTCATGAGTCCCCGTTCGATCCCGAAATTGTCCATGAAAACCTTGGCCAACGGCGCTAGGCAGTTCGTCGTGCACGAGGCATTCGAGATGATGCTGTGCACCGCGGGGTCGTAGGTCGACTCGTTGACCCCGAGCACCAGGGTCGCGACGCCGTCGCCGGTGGCCGGCGCCGAGATGACGACCTTCGTCGCACCGGCCGCGATGTGTTTACGCGCATCGTCGGCCTTGGTGAACCGCCCAGTGGACTCGATGACGATGTCGACGCCGAGTTCCGCCCACGGAAGGTTCGCGGGATCCCGCTCCTCCAGAACCCTGATCGCCTTTCCGTTCACGATGATGTTCTGCTCGTCGAAGGTCACGGTTGCGTCGAGCCGGCCCGAAATCGTGTCGTACTTCAGAAGGTGCGCAAGAGTCTTATTGTCGGTGAGATCGTTCACCGCCACAATCTCGAGATCGCTTCCCTTCGCGAGCGCAGCACGGAAGAAATTGCGACCGATCCGGCCGAAGCCGTTGATTCCGATTTTGACGCTCACAGACGCTCCAGTTCGTTCGGGCGGGGTCGATCAGGGTTTGAGTAGCAGCAGGCCGTCGGTTTTGTCCCGAGCCAGGGTGAAGCGCCGTTGCACATTCTGCCAGTGCGCGATGTTCCAAAAGGCCGCGACGTAATCTGCGCGCACGTTCTTGTAGTCGAGGTAATACGCGTGCTCCCAGACATCGAGCATGAGGAGCGGAACCGTGCCGGCCGCGAAGTTGGACTGCTGATCGAAGAACTGACTGATGAGCAGACGTTGACCGATCGAATCCCAGACCAGGGCCGCCCAGCCCGAACCCTGTACCCCGAGCGCGGCTGCGGTGAAATGCGCTCGGAACTGGTCGAACGATCCGAAGTCGCTGTCGATCGCACTCGCCAAATCCCCCAGCGGCTTGTCTCCGCCGTCCGGCGAGAGGTTGGTCCAGAAAATGGAGTGGTTCACGTGACCGCCCAAGTTGAAGGCGAGGTCCTTTTCCAGCTTATTGACCGAAGCGAAGTCACCGCTGTCCCGCGCTTGCGCCAGGGCTGCCACAGCCGTATTCGCACCGGTGACGTATGCCTGATGGTGCTTGCTATGGTGCAACTCCATGATCGCCCCGCTGATACTGGGGGCCAGGGCTGAGTAGTCGTACTCGAGTTCGGGAAGCGTGTAATCGACCAACGGAATCTCCTTGCATCGGGGCGTCACGCCGCGCGGTCATGCGCGAGGCGCGGCATTTTTCAGTCTAGTCACGCCGACATGGGCCTTTCCGGGCGCGGAGGTACGCCCGCAGGTCCCGCGAGGGCACGCTTCACTCGTCGAGATCAGAGGGAAGATTCGCGTCGGTGCCCGGTATGCCGAGATCGGATGCGCGCTTGTCGGCCATCGCGAGAAGGCGACGGATTCGCCCAGCGACGGCATCCTTCGTCATCGGCGGATCGGCGTGGTGGCCGAGCTCGTCGAGACTCGAATCGCGGAAGCGCAATCGTAGTTCACCGGCGTAAAGCAGGTGCTGTGGCACCTCTGAATCAAGGATCTCCAACGCCCGTTCGACGCGAGCACACGCTGCTACCGCCGCCTGCGCCGAACGACGCAGATTCGCGTCATCGAAATTGACGAGTCGATTCGCGGTAGCCCGAACCTCGCGTCGTTGACGCAGATCCTTCCAGGTCGTCATACTGGCGCGCGCCCCCATCAACATCAGCATCGACCCGATCGCCTCACCCTCCCGGATGACAACCCGATACACGCCGCGCACCTCGCGCGCTTTCGCGGCGATATGCAGACGGCCCGCAGCGCCCACCAGCGCCATGGCCGATTCGTTGCCAGGACACGTTATCTCCAGCGCAGCCGAACGGCCCGGATCGGTGAGATTGCCGGCGGCAAGAAACGCCCCGCGCCACACCGCCGCGAGTTCTTCCTGACTTCCGGTCGTCAGCCGGTTCGGCAGACCGCGGATAGGCCGACGTCGCGCATCCAACAGGCCGGTCTGGCGCGCCAGAGTCTCGCCCCCCTCGATCACGCGCACGAGGTAGAACGGCACGGCACGATTGCCGGAAGCCGCGGCCACCGAGATATCCGCGCGGATGCCGTACAGGTCACCGATGTCCCGGCGGATGCGGCGTGCGAGCTTCTCGGATTCGATTTCCGATTCAACCGCGATGCGGCTCGAGATCATATGAAGGCCGCCGGAGAAGCGCAGGATGGTAGCCAGCTCAGCGGCCCGAACAGTCGTTTTTCCCGACGTCGTTGCCGTGAGTTCATCTTTGACTTCTTCGGTGAGAGTCACCCGCTACCGCCTTTCTGTGCTTCGCATCGACGTTCCTCGGGGAGCCGTTGCGGTGTCCCGATGCGTCGCGCACCGGATGGTCACCCGTTCATTCGCGGCCGAGATCGCGGTGCTTCAGCGTGATAAGTACTCCGGACACGCCCGCTAACCGGGCAGCCAGCTCTTCGGCGACGGCAACGGAGCGGTGTTTGCCGCCGGTGCATCCAATTGCGATCGTAGCGTGTCGCTTGTTCTCGCGTTGGAAGCCGGCGAGCACCGGCTCCATGGCCCTCGCGTAGTCAGCAATGAACTCACGGGCACCCGGCTGATCGAGCACGAAATCACGGACGGGATCGTCCCGTCCGTCGAGGTTTTTCAGCTCATCTACCCAGAAGGGGTTCGGTAAGAACCGGCAATCAGCCACCAGATCCGCATCGGCTGGTAGCCCGTATTTGTAGCCGAAACTCTCGACCGTCACCTGAAGCGCGGCGCTGCCCGGGGCCGCAAATTGCTCCGCGATCGCGCTGGTGAGCTGGTGGATGTTCAGATCGGAGGTGTCCAGGATGAGATCGCTGTTTGCTCTGATTTCCCCCATCCGCACCCGCTCCGCGGCGATGCCATCGAGGGTCGTGCCGGCCCCTTGTAGAGGATGCGGCCGCCTCACCTGCTCGAAACGACGTACGAGCGCTCCGTCGGTGGCATCCAGAAAAAGGACGCGCATGTCGATGGAATCGCGCAGGGACTCGATCGCCTGCTGCCCGTCCGAGAAGAGCTTGCCGCCTCGGACATCTACCACCGCGGCAACGCGCGGAAACGAATCCCCCGCGTGCTGAACGAGGTCGACAAGGGGCCGAAGCATCTGCGGAGGAAGATTGTCGACCACGTACCAGCCGAGATCTTCCAGGGCGTTACCGACGGTCGACCGACCTGCGCCGGACATCCCGCTCACGATCAGCATCTCCTGGCGTGGTGGCGCGGCACTCATCAGAACTCCAGACTAGCGCGGCCGATCACTCTGCGAGCCGATCCACGATGACGGCTGCGAGCGTGGGACCGATCCCGCGGACTTGCGCGATGGATTCGGCGTCAGCGGCACGAAGGCGGGTAACCGACCCGAAATGTTTCAGGAGGTCCCGCACGCGAGCGGGTCCGAGTCCCGGAATCTGGGCCAGAACCGATTGGATATCGTTACCGCGCCGCTGCCGCTGATAGGTGATCGCGAAGCGGTGCGCCTCATCCCGAATTCGTTGGATCAAAAACAGAGCGTCGCTATTGCGCCCGAGGATCACGGGAAACTCCGCGCCGGGCAACCAGATCTCCTCGAGACGCTTGGCGATGCCGCAGAGAGCTATTCCCGAAATTCCTTTATGGTCCAGGGCGAGCTGTGCTGCGGCGACCTGCGGCTGCCCACCGTCGACGATCAGCAACTGCGGCGGATAGGAGAATTTTTGCCGCTGCGAGGAGGACGGTCCGCCCTCGTCCGCTGCATCGACGATTGGATCGCTCAGATAGGCCAGCCGGCGGGATAGCACCTGGTAGATGGATTCGGTGTCATCCGACGACTCGGGAATGCTGAATCGCCGGTACTGATCTTTTCGCGCGAGCCCGTCTTCGAACACCACCATCGAGGCCACGATGTTCGTGCCACTGAGGTGGGAGACGTCGTAACACTCCATTCGAAGCGGCGCTTCGGCCATCGACAGCGCGGCCTGGATGTCGGAGAGCGCCTGCGACCGCGCAACGAAGTCACTACTGCGCCGTGTCTTGTAGAGGATCAAGGAATTCGTTGCATTCTGCGCGACGGTTTGAGCCAGGGCAGCCTTCTCCCCGCGGTGAGCGACCCCGATGCGCACCCGCCCACCCGTGGTCCTCGATTCCTCAAGCAATTGTTCGAGGGCGCGGACATCGTTCGGCAGTGCTGGTACGTAGATCTCTTTGGGCGGCACGGAGTCCTCGTAGGCCTTCTGCAGCACCGATTCGATCAGTTCCGGAAACTCGACATCGAGTTCCTTGTCGACCACCCAGCCCCGCACCCCGCGGATACGGCCTCCGCGCACGATAAATTGCTGCACGGCGGCCGCGAGCTCGTCATCGGCGATACCGAACAGATCGGCGTCGACCTGCTCGTCGAGCACGACCGCGTTTTTCGCGAGGGCCGTTTTCATGGCCCCGACCTGGTCCCGATAGCGGGCCGCCGACTCGTAATCCTGGTCTGCCGCAGACTCGCTCATCCGTCGAGTGATCGTCGCAATGTAGCGCGAGTCATTTCCGCCCATGAAGCTTGCGAAATCGAGCGCAATGGATTTGTGGTCCTCCAGCGTCACTCGGCCCACGCACGGTGCGGCGCACTTGCCGATGTCGCCGAGTAGGCACGGGCGCCCGGTCTGTCGGGCGCGCTTATAGGTCGACTCACTGCAACTTCGCATCGGAAATGCTTTGAGCATGATGTCGACGGTCTCCCGAATAGCCCATGCACGCGAGTACGGGCCGAAATACCGGGCATTCGGGATGCCGTGGTTTCTCGTGACCAAGACCCGCGGCACGGGATCGCCGAGGGTGATGGCCAGGTATGGATAAGACTTGTCGTCCTTGTACTGAACGTTGAACGGGGGATCAAACTCTTTGATCCACGTGTACTCCAATTGGAGTGCCTCGAAGTCGTTGCCGACGACCGTCCATTCAACTGAGGAGGCCGTCAGAACCATGCGTCGGGTTCGTTCGTGCAGGGAGGGAAGCGGAGCGAAATAGTTGCTCAACCGGGCCCGAAGGTTCTTCGCCTTGCCGACGTAGAGGACCCGGGCCGACGAATCCCGGAACCGATAGACACCCGGCTGCATCGGTATCTCGCCGGGCCTGGGGCGCCACGCGACTGTACTAGGCGCGGGCACCGGCGAGCATCTCCTGCAGGTACTCGCCAGTGGCGCTGCCTCGCACCGCCGCAACCTGCTCGGGGGTGCCAATCGACAGCACCTCCCCTCCCCCGGAGCCACCCTCCGGTCCCAGGTCGATCACCCAGTCCGCCGATTTGATGACGTCGAGATTGTGCTCAATCACGATGACCGTGTTCCCCTTGTCGACGAGGGAGTTGAGCACGAGCAGCAATTTGCGCACATCTTCGAAGTGCAGGCCGGTGGTCGGCTCATCCAATACGTAGATGGTGCGACCCACCGATCGGCGCTGTAGCTCGGTTGCGAGCTTGACGCGCTGCGCCTCACCACCGGAGAGTGTGGTCGCGCTCTGCCCTAGGCGTACGTAACCGAGCCCCACTTCCTCGAGCGTCTTGAGAAACCGATGAATCGCAGAGATGGCCTGGAAGAATTCGGCTGCCTCGCTGATGGGCATATCAAGAACTTCGGCGACATTGCGGCCCTTGTATTTGACGGCCAGCGTGTCCCGGTTGTAGCGGGCTCCCCCGCACACCTCACAAGCTACGTAGACGTCAGGAAGGAAATTCATCTCGATCTTTATCGTTCCGTCGCCCGAACAATTCTCGCACCGCCCCCCTTTCACGTTGAAACTGAACCTGCCCGGCAGGTAGCCGCGCGCTTTCGCATCGGCCGTTTCGGAGAAAAGAGTGCGGATTCGATCGAACACGCCGGTGTAGGTCGCGGGGTTGGACCTCGGCGTGCGCCCGATGGGGTTTTGGTCGACGTGCACGACCTTGTCAAGATTCTCAAGACCCGTGACCCTGGTGTGCTTGCCGGGGATCTGGCGCGCGCCGTTGAGTTGGTTCGCGAGTACGCGATACAGGATGTCGTTGACGAGGCTCGATTTTCCGCTTCCGCTGACGCCGGTGATCGCTGTCAGAGTGCCTAAGGGAAAGTCGACCGTTACGTTTTTGAGGTTGTTTGCGCGAGCCCCGACCACGGTGATCTGGCGACCGGGATCGATCGCACGACGGCTGGTCGGTGTTGCGATCGAGCGTCTGCCAGCGAGGTAATCCCCGGTGATAGATCGTGGGTTGTCGATGAGATCGTCGTATGAACCGGAGTGCACGACCTCACCGCCGTGCTCGCCTGCCCCGGGTCCGATATCCACGATCCAGTCGGCGATGCGAATCGTGTCCTCATCGTGTTCGACCACGATCAACGTATTTCCGAGGTTCTTGAGCTTGACGAGGGTCTCGATCAGGCGCCGGTTGTCGCGCTGATGCAAGCCGATGCTGGGCTCGTCCAGAACGTAGAGCACTCCGGTGAGTCCCGAGCCGATCTGGGTAGCCAAGCGGATGCGCTGCGCCTCACCCCCACTCAGGGTCGCCGCTGCGCGCATGAGGTCTAGGTAGCTCAGCCCGACCTCGATCAAGAACTCGAGCCGGAGGCGGATCTCCCGAAGTACCTGCGCGGCGATCGTGGCATCCCGGTCGGAGAGGTCGAGTTGCTGCATGAAACTATGGGAGTCGATCAGGCTCAACCTGCACACGTCGGCGATGCTGTGGCCGGCGACGGTCACGGCGAGCACTTCTGGCTTCAAGCGAGCGCCGTTGCAGACCGGGCACGGGATTTCTCGAAGGTAGTTGGCGAATCGTTGACGCTGCACGTCGGTCTCGGCCTCGAGGTACTTGCGCTCGATGTAGGGCACGACCCCCTCGAACCCGGTGGAATACATCATCTCGCGGCCGAAACGATTCTTCCATTTCACCGTCACCGCAAAATTGTTACCGCGCAGGATGGCCTCGTGCACCTCGTCGCTGAGGTCGCCCCACGGGGTTTTCAGCGAGAAACCCAGGTCATTGGATAGACCATCGAGCAACTTCTCGAAATAGTTGAAGAGACCTTTGCCCGAGTTGGTCCAGGGGAGGATGGCGCCATCAGCCAAACTCACCGAAGAATCAGCGATGAGAAGGTCGACGTCAACGGACATCCTCGTACCGAGACCCGAGCACTCCGGGCACGCTCCGAACGGGGCGTTGAACGAGAAAGTGCGCGGTTCGATCTCGGTGAGTTGCAGCGGGTGGAGGTTGGGACACGAGAGCTTCTCCGAGAAGGTGCGCCACGCGGCATCCCCGGTTTCATCGATGAAATTTATCGATACCAGGCCGTCCGTGAGTCGCAACGCTGTCTCGAGTGAGTCGGTAAGCCGGGTCAGGATATCCTCGCTCGCGACGAGGCGGTCGACCACGACCATGATGTCGTGTTTGAGCTGCTTTTTGAGCACCGGCGGATCACTCAGCTGCACCTGAGAACCATCGACGATCGCGCGTGAATACCCGCTGCTGGCGAGCTCGGCGAAAAGGTCGACGAACTCGCCTTTCTTCTGCATGATCACCGGGCTCACCACCTGGTAACGCGTGCCCGGTTCGAGGGTGACGAGCTGGTCCGCGATTTGCTGCACGCTCTGCCGGGAGATGAGTTCGCCGCATACGGGGCAATGCGGCACCCCGATCCGTGCCCACAACAACCTCATGTAGTCGTAGATCTCGGTGATGGTTCCCACCGTGGAGCGGGGGTTGCGGTTGGTCGATTTCTGGTCGATGGAGACGGCCGGGCTGAGGCCTTCGATGAAATCGACGTCTGGACGGTCGACCTGCCCGAGAAATTGGCGGGCGTACGCGGAAAGGGACTCAACGTATCGCCGCTGACCCTCGGCGAAAATCGTGTCGAACGCGAGACTGGACTTGCCCGAGCCGGACAGCCCGGTGAAGACGACGAGTGAGTCCCGTGGGATGTCGAGGTCGACGTTGCGCAGGTTGTGCACCCTCGCGCCCCGGATGCTCAGCGTGCCGTGACTTCTGCCCTGCCGTTCGAGGTCTTCGAGCATCGCATCCTGGGTGCGGCTAGCGCCCTCATCCCGTTGCTTCCCGAAGCCCGAACTTGTCATCGACACTCTATGCATTCTACCGAGACCACCGACATCGAGCAGTCATGGAACAGTCACGGATCGACCGTGAGGCGGGCCCGGGGAGGCCAGCCGATGGCGCTTCGGGCGAGCTCGCTCCGTGCCGGAGACGCAGACGGCGATACTGGGGAGGTGCACATCGTTCACGTTGCGAACTTCTACGGTCCTCGGTCCGGTGGGCTGAGAACCACGATGCACGAGCTGGGCCGCGGTTATCGGGAAGCGGGCCATCGATTCACCATGATCGTGCCCGGTCGTGGCCAAGGCACCCAGGAAACCGAGTATGGCACCAGGATCACGCTACCGAGTTTGCCGATCGTGGGGACGGGGTACAGCTTCATTCCCATCGAATATGCCGTACGACGTACCCTTGAGCGACTCGCGCCCGACCGCCTCGAGGTGTCAGACCGACTGACGCTTCGCAGGCTCGGAGTGTGGGCTCGTAAGCACAGCATCCCCGCCGTCATGTTCTCGCACGAGAAACTGAGCGACTGGATATTGCAGATGGCTGGCGCCCGGCTCGGATCGTCCACCTCCACGAACGCGCCGATCGCCGATCGGCTCAATGAGGCCAGCCTGCGAAACTACGACCGCATAGTGTGCACCACGGAATATGCTGCCGAAGAGTTCACACGGTTGTTGCCAGGTCGCGTGAGCAGGGTGCCGTTAGGCGTCGACCTCGAACTCTTCAATCCGCACCGATACTCGGAGCGGGTCCGGCGCGGCTATCTCGGCGACGGGTCGGTTCTGCTCGCACACGTCGGCCGCCTCTCTCCGGAGAAGGCGCCACAGCGCTCCATCCAGGCTTTGCGCGAACTCCGCTCGAGAGGGGTGGATGCGCGGCTCGTCATCGCCGGCGACGGACCCCTGCGGGCTCGACTCGAACGATCTGCGGCGGACTTGCCGGTGGTATTCACCGGTTTCATCTCCGATCGCCGGGAGTTGGCGACCCTCCTCGCCAGCGCTGACGTCTCCGTGAATCCGGGGCCGATCGAAACCTTCTGCCTCTCTGCTCTCGAGGCGCTTGCGAGTGGCACGCCGGTGGTGGCCTCCGCAAGCTCCGCCCTACCCGAACTGATCACCGAGCGTGCCGGTGCGGTAGCGGAATCCGACGGGGCTGCGTTCGCCGACGCCGCTCAGCGGATACTGTCGCGTCGCAATGAGGAGCGGCGTGTGGGCGCACGTGAGCGGGCGGCAGAGTTTCCGTGGAGCGCCACGGTCAACGGGATGATCCGCCTGCATGAGAGCCTGTCGTCCAGATCACACGACTCAGCGCCCGTTCATGCGGCCGAGACACTCACCCCACCCTTGCGCGCACCCGATTCGACCGGTACCGCCGGGACGGAACCCGGACGGGTCATCTCAAATGACCCGCCTGCTCCATCTGCCGGAGTTCCTTCTTGAGATCCGAGACCTCATCCCGCAGCCGCCCCGCCAATTCGAACTTCAATTCTGAAGCCGCCATTAACATCTGATCGTTGAGGTCAGCGATGATCGTCTCGAGGTTGTTGCCCCCTTCCGCGGCAACTCCCTCGCGTTTCAAGTTCGGCGTGGGGCTCCGCTTCCGACTCGGACCCCCCTTACCCTGTCGCGACCCAAGAAGCTCGGCCGTGTCGGCGCCCTCTCTCATCAGGGAGTCGGTGATGTCAGCGATCTTCTTACGCAGCGGTTGCGGATCGATTCCGCGCTCCAGGTTGTAGGCCACCTGCTTCTCGCGACGTCGGTCGGTCTCGCTGATCGCCTTGCGCATCGAATCCGTCATCACATCGGCGTACATGTGGACCTCGCCGGAGACATTTCTGGCAGCTCGACCGATTGTTTGTATGAGTGACGTGCCGGAACGCAAGAATCCTTCTTTGTCGGCATCCAAGATCGCGACGAGGGACACTTCAGGAAGGTCGAGGCCTTCCCGAAGAAGATTGATTCCGACGAGGACGTCGTACACCCCCTGGCGGAGCTCGGTCAGCAGTTCAACCCGGCGCAACGTGTCGACGTCGGAGTGCAGGTAGCGCACCCGCACCCCGTGTTCACCGAGAAATTCGGTTAGCTCTTCGGCCATTTTCTTGGTGAGGGTGGTCACGAGAATGCGCTCGTTCTTCAGCACTCGAATGCGAATTTGCTCGAGCAGATCGTCGATCTGTCCCTTCGAGGGCTTGACGACGATCTGCGGATCGACGAGTCCGGTGGGGCGGATGACCTGCTCGACGACCGAGTCGGTGATGCCCATCTCGTAGCGGCCGGGCGTGGCCGAAAGATAGATCTTCTGACCCACCCGCGACAGGAACTCCTCCCATTTCAACGGGCGGTTATCCAGGGCGCTGGGAAGTCGGAACCCGTGCTCGACGAGGGTGCGCTTGCGCGAGGCATCCCCCTCGTACATCGCACCGATCTGGGGCACGGTCACGTGTGATTCGTCAATGACGACCAAGAAATCTTCGGGAAAATAGTCGAGAAGGCAGTGGGGAGCCTCGCCGGGGGCGCGCCCGTCCATGTGGCGCGAGTAGTTCTCGATCCCGTTGCAAAAACCGATTTGCTGCATCATCTCGATGTCGAAAGTCGTGCGCATGCGCAGGCGCTGAGCCTCGAGGAGTTTGCCCTGGCGTTCGAGTTCACCGAGCCGCTCGGCCAATTCGACCTGGATCGTACCGATGGCTCGGTGAATGGTGTCGGTACTCGCCGCGTAATGGGTGCCCGGGAAGACGGAGACAGAATCCATCGTTCGCACCACGTCTCCCGTGAGCGGATGGAGCGCGTAGATATGCTCGATTTCATCACCGAACATCTCGATGCGAATGGCGAGTTCTTCGTACATGGGAATGATCTCGATCGTGTCGCCCCGAACCCGGAAGGTACCGCGCGAGAAGTCGTAGTCGTTTCTTTGGTACTGCATCGAGACGAATCGGCGGATGAGCGTCTCGCGGTCTATTCGCATGCCGACCTGCAACGCGATCATGGCTTCGAGGTAGGACTCGGCGGCGCCGAGGCCGTAGATGCACGACACCGTCGAGACGACGACAACATCGCGCCGACTCAGCAGGGCGTTGGTCGTGGAGTGACGAAGCCGCTCCACTTCGGCATTGATCGACGAGTCCTTTTCGATGAACGTGTCGGTCTGCGGCACGTACGCCTCGGGCTGGTAGTAGTCGTAGTACGACACGAAGTACTCCACGGCATTGTTCGGCATCAAGTCGCGAAACTCGTTCGCCAGTTGCGCGGCCAGCGTCTTGTTGTGGGAGAGCACGAGAGTCGGGCGCTGCACCTGCTCGATCAGCCATGCCGTCGTCGCGGACTTGCCCGTGCCGGTCGCTCCGAGGAGCACAACGTCCGTTTCCCCCGCATTGATGCGCTGGGCGAGTTCGGCGATCGCGGTCGGCTGATCGCCGCTCGGGATGTACTCGCTGATGACCCTAAACGGTCGAACAGAACGGGTGGGCTGCATGCTCCCAGCTTAGGTAGCACCTCCGACATCGGGACCGCGATTCGCTGAGGGCGCATCGCTCGACGCGTCGTGTTCAGGCACGGCCGCATGTGAGGCGAATGCGACTGCCGTTCGCCACAGCGAATCGGCCTGTTCGAGGGTTGAATCCAGCGATTCACTGCTGTCGATCACGACGTCGGCGACCGCGAGTCGTTCGGCATCGCGGGCTTGCAATCCGATTCGCGCCTCCGCCTCGGCCACCGTCATCCCACGCAGCTCGACCAAGCGTCGAACCCGCTCGGCCGCGGCTGCATGCACAACGGCGATCAGGTCGAATCTCATCGGCCGTTGCGCGGATGCCTCGACCAAGAGCGGTACGTCGTACACCACCACGGCATCGGTCGCCAGCGCCGCGGCGTCAGCGATCATGCGAGTCGCGCGCGCCCACACCGCGGGATGCGTGATGGCATTCAGAGCGGCCAGCTGAGCCGGGTCGTTGAATACGATTGAGCCGAGGGCCGCGCGATCGAGAGCACCATCGGTGCGCAGCACGGCGGGCCCGAAATGCTGCACTATCTCGTCGAGGGCGGCCGAGCCCCGTGAGACCACCTCGCGGGCCAAGCGGTCGGCATCCACGAGCACGGCACCGTGCTCGACGAGCCGAGCCGCCACCGTGGACTTCCCGGAGGCAATGCCTCCGGTCAACCCGATGAGATACATGCGGCAATGCTAATCTCGCACGCGAACAGGGAGGGCGCGATGTTCGAGATTCTGACGGGGACCGGTTTGGCGGTCGCCGCGGGACTCAATGCTTACGTCCCACTCCTCATCCTGGGTCTTGCTGGCCGGTTCGTAGATTTCGTGCAGCTGCCCGACTCGTGGGCTTGGCTGTCAAACCCATGGGTGCTGGCAATTCTCGGCGTGCTCCTCGTGATCGAGATCATCGCCGACAAATTACCCGTGGTCGATTCGATCAATGACTGGATTCAAACCATCGTCCGTCCTGTCTCAGGAGGGATCGCCTTCGGCACGGGTTCGAGTTCGGGTACCGCCGTGGTCACCGATCCAGGCGCCTTTGTTTCAACCGGGGCATGGGTGCCCATCGCGATCGGCGTCGCTCTGGCCCTGGCGACCCACCTCGGCAAGGCCGCGGTGCGACCGGCGCTCAACGCGGTGACGGCTGGTGCTGCTGCGCCGGTCGTCTCGACGGTGGAGGACGCCGCTAGCGTCATCCTCAGCGTCTTCGCGCTGATCGCTCCGATTCTCGTTCTGCTTGCACTGGGAGCTCTGATCGCCGGCTTCGTCTCGCTGATGCGGCGACGACGCCGGCGACCGGTAGTACCCCGCTAGGAGTTGTTGGAAAGCTTCTCCCTCAGCGCCGCGAGTGATTCATCATCCGCCAACGTGCCAGCACTGGCCGCAGCCTCATCGCTCGAGAAAGATGATGCACCGGCCGCGCCGCTACCCACGGGCATGTCCTCCTGAAGGGCGGACGCGGCGACCTGCGCCTTATGCTGCTCCCATCGACCCTGGGCCGCGGCGTAGTCCAACTCCCACTTCTCGCGCTGGGACTCGAACCCGTCTTTCCACTCGTTGGTGTCGGGGTCGAAGCCATCGGGGTACTTGTAATTACCCGCGTCATCGTATTCCGTGAGCATGCCGTAGAGCGCGGGATCGAACTCCGTCCCCTCGGGGTCGACGCCGTCGTTGGCCTGCTTGAGAGAGAGCGATATGCGGCGACGTTCGAGGTCGATGTCGATGACCTTGACGAACACGTCATCCCCCACCGACACGACCTGCTCCGCGAGTTCAACGTGCTTCCCCGACAGTTCGGAGATATGCACGAGGCCCTCGATGCCATCGGCGACGCGAACGAACGCACCGAATGGCACCAGCTTGGTGACCTTGCCGGGCGCGACCTGACCGATGGCATGGGTGCGAGCGAACAGCTGCCACGGATCTTCCTGGGTCGCCTTGAGGGACAACGACACCCGCTCGCGTTCGAGATCGACTTCGAGAATCTCGACGGTGACTTCCTGCCCCACCTCGACGACCTCGGATGCGTGCTCGATGTGCTTCCACGACAATTCCGAGACGTGCACGAGACCGTCGACGCCACCGAGGTCGACGAACGCGCCGAAGTTGACGATGGAGGATACGACGCCCTTGCGTACCTGACCCTTGGCGAGGTTGTTGAGGAAAGTCGATCGACTCTCGCTCTGGGTCTGTTCGAGTAGCGCTCGCCGTGACAGAACGACATTGTTACGGTTCTTGTCCAGTTCGAGGATCTTGGCCTCGATCGACTGGCCGAGATACGGAGTCAAATCGCGCACCCGGCGCAATTCGATCAACGATGCCGGGAGGAACCCACGCAGCCCGATGTCGACGATCAGGCCACCTTTGACCACCTCGATGACGCTGCCGGTGACGACGCCGTCGGACTCCTTGATCTTCTCTACATCCCCCCACGCACGCTCATACTGCGCACGCTTCTTGGAGAGGATGAGGCGGCCTTCTTTGTCTTCTTTCTGAAGAACGAGGGCCTCGACGGTGTCGCCGACCTGGACCACCTCGGAAGGATCGACGTCGTGCTTGATGGAGAGTTCACGAGAGGGGATGACACCCTCGGTCTTGTAGCCGACGTCGAGGAGCACCTCGTCACGATCGATCTTGACGACGGTACCCTCGATGAGGTCGCCGTCGTTGAAGAACTTGAGCGTCTTTTCGACCGCGGCGAGAAAGTCTTCGGCAGATCCGATGTCATTGACGGCGACCTGCCTGGGCGTCCTGTCGGTCGTTGTGATTGTCATGTAGTAGTAGCTCCGGTGTGAACATGGTCTGGCCGCGGCATGTTGCGAACGAGCGAAGAACGCACTGCTTCGCTCGCGCACGGCTGCCGACGGCAGGCGGATAGGGTCGCGGAATCACGACGCTCTATGGTACCGCCTCCGGTCGTGCCGGACCAACCGCGCGCTCGGGTTCGGGGGTTCAGTCAAGCATCGCCGCGCGCAGGGTATCGAGGCCGACCCCGCCGATGTCGAGGGCCCGTCGGTGGAACTCGCGGATATCGAACGCAGAGCCTTCGCGAGCTCGGCAGGCGTCCCGAGTCTGCTCCCAAATGCGCTGTCCGACCTTGTACGCGGGTGCCTGTCCCGGCCAGCCGAAATATCGATTGACCTCGAACCGCACGAACGAAGCATTCATGTTCACGTTGTCGGACATGAACTGCAGCGCGTAGTCCCAGTCCCACGATCCGGTGCCATCGAGTCGGGGCTTGCCCAGGTGCACTCCGAGGTCGAGCACCACTCGGGCTGCCCGCATGCGCTGGCCGTCGAGCATCCCGAGACGGTCGCCGTCGTCGTCGAGAAAACCGAGGTCCTGCATGAGGCGTTCGGCGTAGAGCGCCCACCCTTCCGCATGGCCTGAGGTGCCGGCGAGCTGGCGTCGATAGGTGTTGAGCTGCGACCGGTTGTAGACCGCCTGTCCGATTTGGAGGTGGTGACCGGGCACTCCCTCGTGATACACCGTGGTCGTCTCGCGCCAGGTGTTGAAGCGAGTGACCGACTCGGGCACCGACCACCACATACGACCGGGTCGAGAGAAGTCATCGCTCGGGCCGGTGTAGTAGATGCCACCCTCCTGCGTGGGTGCGATCATGCATTCCAATGCCCGCACCGGCTCGGGGATGTCGAAATGGGTACGCCCCAGTTGCTGTACGGCGGTGTCGCTGAGCTGTTGCATCCAATCGCGAAGCGCACCTGTGCCCTCAAGGGTGCGGGATGGGTCGGCGTCGAGCGCATCGATCGCGTCGAGCACCGTTCCGCCGGGCACGATGCGGTCCGCGACGGATTGCTGCTCCTCGACCATCCGAGCGAGTTCTTCGATCCCCCACTCGTAGGTTTCATCGAGGTCGACCGTCGCTCCGAGAAAGTGCCGAGATGCAAGCGTGTAACGATCGCGGCCGATCCCGTCTTGATCAGTCGCGGAGGCCATCAGCTCGTCACTCAGGAAGCGACCCAAGGCGCCGTAGGCGGTCGCGGCAGTGGCCGCTCCCGCTGTGAGGTCGGCAGCCAGGGCATTCCGTGTGGCCGACGACCCGGGAAGTGTTGCGGAGCCGGTGAACGTAGCGAAGAAGCCATCCCGCGCGGCGTGCTTTTGCACCTGCTCGATGACCGCGAGCACCTGTCGCCGAGCCGGGGTGACGGACTGGGCCATTCCGAGTCGGAGGGTCTGAATGTATCCATCGATCGCGTCGGGTACATGGGAGAGCCGCCCGGCGATCATCGCCCAGTCCTCCTCCGTCGAGGTAGGCATGAGGTCGAATATCTCGCGGATCGACTGAGACGGGCTCGAGATCACATTGAGGTCACGGAGCCACAGGCCCGCGTCGCTCGATTGTGCGGCCAGATCGAGTTCACCCATGAGGTCCGTGCGAGTCACGACGTCTACCGCGTCAAGCGGAACAGCTCTTTCGAGTCGCGAGCGTACGCGTGACCCCGCCTCGATCATTTTCGCGTGGCCTACTGGCGAAAAATCCTCGAACTCGTCGAGACGACCCGGGATCCCGACCCAGGTCGCGATCGTGGGATCGAGGTCGGCGAGGGTGAGTACCCAGTCCTCGGCGATCAGGTCGATTTCCGATGGCACGCGAACCTCGCCCTCCTGGGCGCGGGCGGGCTCGGAGGACGATCCGGGTGGGAAGGGCGCGACATCGTTCATGGAGCGAGCCTAATGACTGGGCGCCCGCAGGGAGGAGTCGGTTTTGGTCGAGACCGATATCCGGCACATCCGCACGCTGTCGGTTCCCATGAACGCGATATGGGCTCAGTGTGCAGCGACATCCCAGTTCGGGCCGACGCCGATTTGCACGTCCAGTGGCACGAGAAGCTCTGCTGCTCCTTCCATGCCGGCACGCACGATCTGCGTGAGCGCGTCGAGTTCGCCAACTGCCACATCGAACACGAGCTCGTCGTGCACTTGGAGCAGCATGCGTGACGCCATACCCTCCCGCACGAGATCGGCGGCGATCCGGATCATGGCGATCTTGAGGATATCGGCCGCTGAACCTTGGATCGGCGAGTTGAGTGCCTGACGCTCCGCGTTCTCGCGCAGCACGCGGTTCGACGACGAGAGGTCCGTGAAGGGGCGGCGGCGGCCGAAGATCGTCGTTGTATACCCATCTACTCGCGCTTGCTCGACCACGTTTCGGAGGTATTCCCGCACGGCTCCGAAACGGGAGAAGTAGTCAGTCATCAGATCTTTCGCCTCAGACGTTTCGATCCTCAGCTGCTTGCTCAGCCCGAACGCGCTGAGTCCGTAGGCGAGGCCGTACGACATGGCCTTGACTTTGGTACGCATCATCGCCGTGACGTCCGCTGGTTCGACGCCGAAGATACGAGAGCCCACGAAGCGGTGCAGGTCCTCGCCCTCGTTGAACGCGAGGATCAACCCCTCATCCCCGGACAGGTGGGCCATGATGCGCATCTCGATCTGCGAATAATCCGCTGTCAGAAGCGATTCGAACGCCTGGCCAGCTTCGAAAGCCACGCGGATTTCGCGGCCGACGTCGGTCTTCACCGGCACATTCTGCAGGTTAGGGTCGTTCGAGGCGATGCGACCGGTGCTCGAGCCAGCCTGTTCGTACGTCGTGTGCACTCGCCCATGGATATCCACCGCCTTATCGATCGACGCGATGATCTGCATCAGCTTGGTGGCATCCCGATGCTGCAGCAGGAGATCGAGGAACGGATGCGGGCTCGCTTCCTGTAAGTCGGCCAGGCTCGCGGCATCCGTCGAGTAGCCCGTCTTGTTCGAGCGGGTCTTGGGCATGCCCAGTTGATCGAACAACACCTCCTGTAGTTGCTTGGGACTACCGAGGTTGATCTCCCGACCGATCTCGGCGAAGGCAGCGTTCGCCGCCAGGGTCGCCTGGTCGCCGAGCCGTGCTGTCAGCGCCCCGAGGATGCCGCGATTGACGGTGATTCCCATGCGCTCCATCTCGGCCAGAACCGGAACAAGGGGCAATTCGATGCGCTCCAGGACGCCGAGGGATGCCTCGTCGAGGCGGGCCAGGAGGTGCTCTGCGATGCGCACCACGTACCACGCCTCGGTTGCCGGGCTGATCGGTTCGGATTCCGGGACGAGCTGGTTCGGATCGGAAGGCTGCAGCGTCTCACCGAGGTAGTGATAGACCTGGGATTCGAGGGTTTCGGGCTTGAGGCCCGGTTTGAGGAGCCATGCTGCAAGGGACGTGTCGAAAGCCATGCCGTTGAGCGTCAAGCCGGAATCTCGCAGTACTTTGAACTGAGATTTGGCATTGTGCAGGTATTTCGGATGGTCGCTGGCCAGCCACTTCTCCAGCGCTTGGTAGTCCGGTCGGCCGTCCGCCCAAGGCACGAAAACTGACTCGGTGGCCGATGCCAAGCCGAACCCCACGACACTGCCATTGCGACTCTCGATCCGGAGTCCCAGGGGCCGGGAGCCGGACGACGACACCGCAACCCATTTCTCAAGCTCTTCATCGACCATCACCCGCACGCCCGGGGCCTGGGGCCCGGCGGATTCGTCTACCGGCTCGGAGGCTGGCGAGGATCTGCCGCCGCGCTCCGCGGCGGACAGTTTCAGCACGCGCTCCAACAGGGTCTTGAACTGCAATCGATCGAAGATTTCCCGCACGGCGCGGTCGTCGATGGGTCGTCGGATGAGGTCTGCAGGGCCGACCGGAAGAGCCACATCGGTGACCAGGTGGTTCAGTCGTCGGTTACGAACCGGGCGATCCCGCTGGTCGCGAAGGTTCTGGCCGACGACACCCGGGATGTCGTCGGCGTGATCCAACACCGAATCGAGGCTGCCGTAGGTCGTGATCCACTTGACGGCCGTTTTCTCACCCACCTTGTCGACACCGATCAGGTTGTCACTCGTTTCCCCGACGAGGGCTGCCACATCGGGATACTGGTGCGGCTCTACGCCGTACCGCGCGAACACGGCATCTCGGTCGTAACGTTTGAGCTCGGAGACGCCGCGTGCGTTCGGGTAGAGCAGAGTGACGTCATCGTTGACCATCTGGATGGCATCTCGATCACCGGACACCACGAGCACCCGGAAGCCCTCCCCTGAACCCTGCGTCGCGAGGGTCGCCAGGATGTCGTCAGCCTCGAAGTCCTCTTTGCTAACGGTGGTCACGCCCATCGCCGCGAGCGCCTCTTCGAGGAGCGGGATCTGGCCGACGAACTCGGGTGGCGTGACGTCGCGCGTGCCTTTGTATTCGGGATACTCCCGGGTTCGGAACGAGTAGCGCGAAATGTCGAATGCCACCGCCAGATGGGTGGGTTTCTCGTTTTGAAGAAGCAGAATGAGCATCGAGAGGAAGCCATGGATAGCGTTGGTGTGCTGGCCGTCGCGGGTGCTGAAATTGTCGAGCGGAAGTGCGTAGAAAGCTCGAAACGCCAGCGAATGACCGTCGATGATCAGAAGGGTAGGCTTTGGCGAATCCGGCACGCCGCAAGCCTAGCCGCGGAATCCGACAGCCTCCGGGCCGGTGGAACCGAAGGATGTTGACCGATGAAACTGCCCGACGGCCTCGACCCCGAGCTCCTTGCACGGCTGGTGGAGAGCCGCGGCGGCGCGCTCACCCGCAAGATGGATGTCGAATTCATCGAGCTGTCGGCCGAGCATTCGGTTGCCAGGATGCCCGTGGCAGGTAACACCCAGGTGGTCGGCCTGCTGCACGGCGGGGCACACGTGGTCCTGGGCGAATCGCTCGGTTCCGTGTCATCCGCCATTCACGCCGGGCCGGGTCGTATCGCCATGGGGATCGAGATAAACGCCACCCATTCGCGTTCTATCTCGGAAGGCATCGTGACGGCGACCTGTGACGCCCTCGTGCTCGGGCGCACTCTGGCCACTCACGAGATCGTCGTCCGTGACCAACAGGGTCGGCGCCTGTCGACCATCCGCATGACGAACATCCTGCGCGACGCCTGACCTCTTCGCGGTTCCCTCCACGAACCGGCGCTGAACTACTTCTTCGCGCTCAACTGCTCGATGATCGCTTGCGAGACGTCATGCATGGTGAGGCGACGATCCATAGACGCCTTCTGTATCCAACGGAACGCTTCGGGTTCGGTGAGGCCCATCTTGTCGTTGAGCAGGCCCTTGGCGCGGTCGACGAGCTTGCGGGTTTCGAACCGCTCGACCAGATCGGCGACCTCGGCTTCGAGCGTGATGATCTGGGAATATCGACTGAGCGCGATCTCGATGGCCGGGAGAAGGTCGCTCGGCGTGAATGGTTTGACGACGTAGGCCAAGGCACCGGCTTCGGTGGCGCGCTCGACGAGCTCCTTCTGGCTGAAGGCCGTGAGCAGAACCACGGGGGCGATGTGGTTCTTGGTCAGTCGCTCGGCCGCCGAGATACCGTCGAGTTGCGGCATCTTGACATCCATGATGACGAGATCAGGCCGCAACTCGGTCGCCAACGCGACCGCGGTCTCACCGTCGGCTGCTTCGCCCACGACCTCGAAACCGTTGTCGCGCAAGATCTCGACGATGTCCATCCGAATCAGCGATTCGTCTTCTGCAACAACCACCCTTCGCGGAACGGGTAAGGCGGCGTCGCGGTCGGTCACCTTCAGAGCCTACGGTATTCTTTTCGAGCGTCGAGATAGGAGGCGCGGCAGGGCCGGATTGGCGGAATGGCAGACGCGGAGCACTCAAAATGCTTTGTTCGTAAGGACGTGCGGGTTCAAGTCCCGCATCCGGCACGTGGTACTCAGGCGAGGGGTCGGCCGGTCAGCGACGCTTCGGGCGAGGATCTATCTGCGGTTTCTGGCGCGTGAACTCGCCTCCGGTTCGGCCGCCGTGGGGTCGACCGTGGTCGGCATACTCTTCCCGGAAATACCCCATCCGCCACGGCCCCAGTTCGATGCGCGCACCGGTCCGTAGCACTTTGCCAGCGCCCGACCTGGGCTCCTGCAGCATCCCGATCGGATGCTCGCCCCCCGTCAGGAACAGCACGTACTCGTCCCGCTCGTCGTGACGGATCTCGGCGTGCATCTCGTCGAGCCCAGCAAGACGCAGGTCGGCCCCGGGGCCGCTTCCGATGGTGGTAACGGTGGGCAGTAGATCGAACTCGCGCGGTGGTGTCCCATCCCACGTGCGGGAACCGACGACGAAGATCAGCCGAGGCCGGCCGGTGCCCGGCGAATGATGAGTCGTTGTGACGCGGCGGCGGATGCGACGCGCGAAGGTGGGTGCCAGTGGCGCTGGCGTCGAAGGCGGGAGCGCGATCAAGCCGGTGGAGCCTGCGCGTGGCAGGATCGCCCGCACCGATGACAGGCTCCCGATCTGGATGTGACGAGAGCCGGTGAGGGCCCGTTGGAGGAACGACGTGCGAACGGCGCCCACCCGAGCGATCATCCCGGTGGGCCCGCTGAGAGTCACCGTCAGACCCAGGGCCGCCAGTTGCGCTGCAAGTGATCGCGCCGCAGGAAGGTTGCCGGTTCCGGTACCCGAAGGCAGGACGAGGTCCGGCCGATCCAGGTACACCCCGATGTCGAGACCGGTAGCCGTAACCGTCCCGCTGAGCTGGCCGTCATCGCTGCCCGCCCCGCCGTTCGACACCGTGAACCGCAGATCGATGTCCAGGCGTGAAACGACCGGCGCTGGGGGCGTACTCGTCACCGGTGCGGATCGGAGCCGGGAGCCTCTGAATCACTGGTCGTCACGCGCAGCGTTCCGTTCAGTTTCCAGGTGGCCCGAGGGGCATCCGGGCCGATGTCGCGCGGCACCTCCACGGTCATGTCGATGAAGCTGTAGTTCACGGCCGCGGCGCGCCCGGTCAGGTAGGACCACATCTCCCGACCGATATCGGTCCAGTCCTGAATGCTGCGGCCCTCTGGGCCCGTCGGGCTCGGGTTCACGTCTGTTTCGTTCGACACTCGTGCGACCTCTCTTCGAGCGGGATAATTCCGCTAACTCATTACATCGACTCAGTACAGCCTAGCCAGCGAACAATACGACCGATTGCGCGAAGAGGACTTACGCCTTCCACGCGGGAGCGGCGGCGTTGACCGCATCTCCCACCCGGTGAACGCGGAGGTCATTCGTTCCTCCCGGGACCCCGGGCGGGGTTCCGGAGATGACAACCACCCGGTCGCCGACCTCGGCGAGCTTCTCCCGCAGGAGCACCTCATCCACCTGCAAGTACATGGCGTCGGTATGGGTCACGCGCTCCACCACGAAGGACTCCACTCCCCAGAACAGCGCCATCCGTCGGCGAATGGATTCGTCGGGCGTGAAGACCTTCATCGGAACTCGGAAACGCAGCCGAGACATCCGACGGGCCGAATCCCCCGATTCGCTGAAAATACAGATGAATTTGGCATCGATGAAATCTGCTACCTCGGCCGCCGCAAGGGTGATGGCGCCGCCGAGCGTTCGTGGTTTGGTACCGAGCAGAGGGATGCGCTCGAGACCGTGGTCCTCCGTCGATGTCACAATGCGTGCCATCGTCTGCACGGTGATCACCGGGTACTCCCCCACGCTGGTCTCGCCGCTCAGCATGACCGCATCCGCACCGTCGAGGATGGCATTCGCGACATCGGACGTCTCAGCGCGCGTGGGAACCGGGCTCGAGATCATCGATTCCAGCATCTGCGTCGCAACGATGACCGGTTTGGCCATCCGGCGGGCCAGTTCGACGGTGTGTTTCTGCACGATGGGCACCGCTTCGAGGGGGAGCTCCACGCCGAGGTCACCGCGCGCCACCATGATCGCATCGAACGCATCGATGATCGCCTCGAGATGGTCCACCGCCTGGGGTTTCTCGATCTTGGCGATCACTGGCACGCGGCGACCCTCCTCGGCCATGATCTCGTGTACGCGGATGACGTCGTCGGCGTTCCGTACGAACGACAGCGCGATCAGGTCTGCGCCGAGCCGCAGGCCCCACCGCAGATCATCCTCGTCTTTGACGGAGAGAGCCGGTACGTTGACGGCCACCCCCGGCAGGTTGATGCCCTTGTTGTTCGACACCGCGCCAGCCACGATGACCTCGGTCGTAACGACCGTGCCGTCGGTCTCGATCACTTGCACCTTGACCTTGCCGTCGTCGATCAGCAGGTAGTCGCCCGGAGAGACGTCGGCGGGCAGACCCTTGAAGGTCGTGCTGGAGAGCTCGCGGGTTCCCATCACGTCTTCGGTGGTGATGCGGAAAATATCGCCCACGGCTAGCTCGTAGGGTCCGTTCTCGAACTTGCCGAGGCGGATCTTGGGGCCTTGCAGGTCCACCATCACCGCCACGGCACGCCCGGAGTCCGCGGCGGCCCGCCGCACGTTGGCGTACACCTCCTCGTGTACCGCGTAGGTTCCGTGGCTCAAATTCATTCGTGCGACATCCACTCCCGCGTCGATGATCGCTCGGATATTCTCGTAACTCGAGGTGGCGGGACCCAACGTTGCGATGATCTTGGCTCGTCTCATGACTTCCTTATTTGCTGTTCGAAAGCGGGTGAATGCGCCTGCTGCAGGCGATGGTGCCACGCGTCGCTATACGGCGAGGGCGTGGTCGGTGGGTCTGACGGGGAACGGGAGCTGGGTCTCGCCCTCGAGGTAGCGATCGACGGCGGACGCCGCAGCGCGCCCCTCTGCGATGGCCCAGACGATGAGCGACTGGCCGCGACCGGCATCCCCCGCAACGTACACGCCAGGCTGGTCGGTTTCGTAAGCCGACCCGCGGGCGATCGTGCCGGAGGCAGTGAACGGTACGGGGAGTTGCGCGGCGAGCGCGTCGGACTCGACGCCGCTGAAGCCGAGCGCCAGCAACACCAGATCGGCAGGAATATCCCGTTCCGACCCGGATTTGGGTACCCGGCGCCCGTCGATGTATTCGGTCTCGGCGACCCTGATCGCGCGCACCTCGCCGGCATCATTGGAGAGGAACTCGACCGTCGAGGCCAGGTAGACCCGCTCGCCACCCTCTTCGTGCGCGCTGGAGACCTCGAAAAGGGTCGGTGCGATCGGCCACGGCTGATGTTCGGGACGCTCATGGGGCGGCTGAAGCCCGATGGCGAGATTGGTCACCGAGAGCGCACGCTGGCGATGTGCGGTGCCGATGCAGTCGGACCCCGTGTCCCCTCCACCCAGCACGACCACATGCTTGCCATCGGCACGAAGCTGCTCGAAGACCGCGTCTCCGGCGCCGGCGCGGTTGGACTGCACGAGGTACTCCATCGCGTGATGGATACCGAGAAGGTCTCGGCCGGGTACGGGCAGGTCGCGCGGGACGGGCGCGCCGGTGGCCACGATCACCGCGTCGTAGCGTGCACGGATCTCATCCCACCCGATGTCGACTCCGATCTCCACATTGGCCCGGAATCGCGTGCCCTCGGCCGTCATCTGCGACAGCCGAAGTTCGATGTGCTTCTTCTCCATTTTGAAATCGGGGATGCCGTATCGCAACAGCCCGCCGATTCGATCGTCCCGCTCGAACACCGCAACGGTATGCCCGGCCCGCGTCAACTGCTGGGCCGCCGCGAGGCCCGCCGGCCCCGACCCGACGATCGCAACGGTCTTACCGGTGAGCCGCTGCGGCGGGCGCGGAGTCACCAAACCATTGGCGTACGCGGCGTCGATGATAGACACCTCGACCTGCTTGATGGTCACCGGGCTCTGGTTGATCCCCAGCACACACGAACTCTCGCAGGGTGCCGGACACAAGCGTCCGGTGAATTCCGGAAAATTGTTCGTTGCGTGAAGCCGCTCGATCGCGGCGGCCGCATCGCCGCGCCACATGAGGTCATTCCACTCCGGGATGAGGTTGCCGAGGGGGCACCCCTGATGGCAGAACGGGATGCCGCAGTCCATGCAGCGACCCGCCTGGCGCCGAAGCTCGGCCGGATCCTGCGCCTCGTAGACCTCTCGATAGTCCATGAGTCGGATCGCTATCGGTCGCCGGGCCGGGAGTTCACGATTCGGCACGCGAAGGAAGCCGCGTGGGTCAGCCACCGGTCACCGCCATGATCCTCGCCCACGCGATGTCACCGTCAGGATCCAAGCCCTCGTCGATCGCGGTTTGGCGAGTCTGCAGCACCGCTGCGTAATCACGGGGCAGCACCTTGGTGAATCGAGCCGCGGAGGCATCCAACGTCGCCAGCAGGCCCGATGCCACCGGTGAGCCGGTCTCCTCGGCGTGACGCTGAAGTAAATCGCGGAGGATCTCCTGGTCGACAGCGCCGAGCGGAAGCAACTCCAGTTCGCCCGACTGCAGGGCGGCGGCGTTGACGCGCTCGACGGGAAGATCAATCACATAGGCGGTGCCACCCGACATTCCGGCGCCGAGGTTGCGTCCGGTCCCTCCCAGGATCACGGCGAGGCCCCCCGTCATGTATTCGAGAGCGTGGTCGCCCACACCCTCGACCACCGCGGTGGCTCCGGAATTACGGACGAGGAAGCGCTCGCCCACGATGCCGCGGATGAACATGCTGCCCTGCGTCGCCCCGTATCCGATCACATTGCCGGCGATCACGTTCCGCTCGGCCGCGAACACCGCGTCGCGATGGGGTCGGATGATGATCTCCCCACCCGATAGACCCTTACCGACGTAGTCGTTGCTGTCGCCCTCGAGGCGCAGACGGATGCCGGATGGCATGAATGCCCCGAAGGATTGGCCGGCCGTACCGGTGAGCCGCACCTCGATCGTGCCGGCCGGCAAGCCGTTCTCCCCGTGCCGGAGGGTCACCTCGTGGCCGAGCATGGTGCCGACGGCACGTTCGGTGTTGCGGATGGGGAGGTCGAGGACAACCGGCTCACCTGTTTCCAACGACGCCGAGGCGAGCTTGATCAGTTCCTGGTCGAAGTGCTTTTCCAATTCGTGATCCTGGTCGCGCTGCTTGGTGCGGGGCTCGTCAGGGGCGAAAACGGGGCCGGAGAAGATCGGCCGCAAGTCCAACCCGTCCGCCTTCCAGTGTTCGGCGGCCCGGTCGACGTCGAGCAGCTCACTGTGACCCACCAATTCGTCGAGGTTGCGGAACCCCAACTGGGCGAGGTACTCGCGCACCTCCTGAGCCAGGAACTCGAAGAAGTTGACCACGAATTCCGGCTTGCCGCTGAAACGGGCGCGCAGTTCGGGGTTCTGAGACGCGACGCCCACCGGGCAGGTGTCGAGGTGGCAGACCCGCATGAGAACGCACCCCGAAACAACCAGTGGCGCCGTGGCGAATCCGTATTCCTCCGCCCCCAACAGGGCCGCGATGATGACGTCACGGCCCGTCTTCATCTGACCGTCTACCTGAACAGTCACTCGGTCCCGCAAACCGTTGAGCATGAGGGTCTGCTGCGTCTCGGCCAAGCCGATCTCCCAGGGCGTGCCCGCGTGCTTGAGCGAATTGAGAGGACTCGCGCCCGTTCCCCCATCGTGACCTGAGACGAGCACGACATCGGCTTTGGCTTTGGTGACGCCCGCCGCAACCGCACCGATGCCGGATTGGCTGACGAGTTTGACGTGCACGCGGGCCACCGGATTCGCGCGTTTCAGATCGAAGATGAGCTGCTTCAAGTCTTCGATCGAGTAGATGTCGTGGTGCGGCGGCGGGGAGATGAGGCCAACGCCCGCCGTGCCGTGCCGCGTTCGAGCGATCCACGGGTACACCTTGCCGGCAGGAAGTTGACCGCCCTCACCGGGCTTGGCCCCCTGGGCCATCTTGATCTGAATGTCCGTGGCATGGGTCAAGTACATGCTGGTCACACCGAATCGACCGGATGCCACCTGTTTGATAGCACTCCGACGCTCGGGGTCGAGCAATCTGTCCACATCCTCGCCGCCCTCACCGGTGTTGGATCGTGCACCGAGACGGTTCATCGCAATCGCGAGGGTCTCGTGCGCTTCCTGGCTGATCGAGCCGTAGCTCATCGCCCCCGTACTGAAGCGCTTGACGATGGATGCCACCGACTCGACCTCGTCGAGCGCCAGCGGTGGGCGGTCGGTCTCACGAATGCGGAACAAACCACGCAACGTCATGAGATTCTCGGCCTGATCGTCGACGAGCTTGGTGTACTCGCGGAAGATGTCATAGCGGCGAGCACGCGTGGCGTGTTGGAGACGGAAGACGGTGTCGGGATTGAAAAGGTGCGGCGGTCCATCCCGACGCCACTGGTACTCGCCGCCCGTTGGCAGGCCATCGCGGGTGACGATCGAACCATCCTCCGGGTAAGCCGAAGCGTGCCGTGCCGCGTTCTCGGCGGCGATCACCTGCATGTCGACCCCGCCGATCAGGGTCGCCGTACCCGTGAAGTACTGGTCGACGAAATCACGGTCGAGACCGATAGCTTCGAAGGCTTGCGCTCCGGCGTAGGACCCGACGACGGAGATCCCCATCTTGGACATGATCTTGAGAACCCCCTTGCCGAGGGCTTTGATCAGGTTCTGCACGGCCTTCTCGGCGCTCACCCCGGTGATCATTCCGCTTCGCACGAGCTCTTCGGCGCTCTCCATCGCGAGGTAGGGATTGATGGCGGATGCCCCGAAACCGACGAGCAGCGCCACGTGGTGCACTTCGCGCACGTCTCCTGCCTCGACGATCAACCCGACTTTCATGCGGTTCTCGGAGCGGATCAGGTGATGGTGCACGGCGGAGAGCATGAGTAACGACGGAATCGGGGCGAGGTCCCGGTTCGAATCGCGATCGGAGAGCACCAAGAACTCAGCGCCCGCGGCGATCGCCTCATCGACCTCGGCGCACATCTTCGCGAGCCGCTTCTCCATGGCCCGAGGGCCTTTGTCGACTCGGTACAGACCCCGCACCGTGCGCGTACGAGTAGCTGGCTCGATGTGCTGCAGTTTGGCCAATTCGTCGTTGTCGATGACCGGGAACTCCAGTGAGACCTGTCTGACGTGCTCGGCCGTCGCTTCGAGGAGGTTCCGCTCCGGCCCGAGGCCCAGACGCATCGAGGTGACGACCTCTTCGCGGATCGAATCGAGCGGCGGATTGGTCACCTGGGCGAACTGTTGGGTGAAGTAGTCGAAGAGCAGACGGGGACGTTCGGAGAGCACGGCGATCGGGGTATCCGAACCCATCGCACCCAAGGGCTCGGTGGCGTTCAGCGCCATGGGCGCCAAGAGGATCCGAATCTCCTCCTCGGTGTAGCCGAAGGTCTTCTGGCGCCGTGTCACAGACGCGGAGGTATGGACGATGTGCTCACGTTGGGGTAGATCCTTGAGTGCGATCCGACCAGCGCTCAGCCAGTCCGCCCAGGGCTCGGAGGCCGCGAGCTCCGCCTTGACTTCGTCGTCTTCTATGATTCGTCCCTCGACGGTATCGACCAAGAACATCCGACCCGGGCGCAGGCGGCCTTTGCGCACGATACGACTCGGTTCGATGTCGAGCACGCCGATTTCGCTTGCCAAGACAACGAGCCCATCGTCGGTGACGAGATAACGGCCCGGGCGGAGCCCGTTTCGATCCAGAGTCGCACCGACGAGGTTGCCGTCAGTGAATACGAGCGCGGCCGGGCCGTCCCACGGCTCCATCAGCATCGAGTGATAGTCGTAAAAGGCACGCCGGGCGGGATCCACGTCTACTTGGTTCTCGTATGCCTCCGGAACCATCATCATCATCGCGTGCGGCAGACTGCGGCCGGCAAGGGTGAGGAGTTCCACGACCTCGTCGAAAGATGCCGAATCACTCGCACCCGGGGTGTTGATCGGCAGGAGGGGAGACAAGTCACCGAGAACCTCGCTGCGCAACTGTGACTGCCGCGCACGCATCCAGTTGCGATTGCCGCGCACCGTGTTGATCTCGCCGTTATGCGCGATCATCCGGAACGGCTGGGCCAGCGGCCACGACGGGAACGTGTTGGTCGAGTAGCGAGAATGCACGAGGGCCAGGCGGGAAGCGAAGCGTCGGTCCGAAAGATCCGGATAGAACGGCTCCAGCTGCAGCGTCGTCACCATGCCCTTGTAAACGAGCGTGCGACAGGACAGGGATGGGAAGTAGAGCTCATGCTCGCGCTCTGCGCGCTTGCGGAGGCGGAAAGCCTGCCGTTCGAGTTCAAGCCCGCCGACCGTACCTTTGGCATCGGTGCGGGTCGAACAAAGGAAGAGCTGCTCGAAGGCCGGCATCGCTTTTCGAGCGAGATTACCGAGGTGATCGGGCGCCGTGGGAACGTCTCGCCACCCGAGAACATCCAACTCTTCTTCGGCTGCCAACAGTGCGACGGCATCCTTCACCTGCGAACGCACGACGGGGTCGGTGGGCAGAAAGACCATGCCCACCGCGTATCGACCCGTCGGAGGCAAGTCGAAGTCGACCACGGCCCGCAAGAACGCATCGGGAATCTGGGTGATGATCCCAGCGCCGTCGCCCGTGCCGGCGTCCGAACCGACGGCGCCCCGATGCTCGAGGTTTCGAAGGGCGGTCAATGCGGTCTCGATGATGTCGTGGCCGGCCGTTCCGCGCAGGGTTGCGACCATGGCCAGGCCGCAGGCGTCACGTTCGTAGCGCGGGTCGTAGAGACCGACTGCCGACGGGGTCGTCCCGAAACGCTGGTAGGGCGGGGTCTGCGCGCGCTTATTCGACTCCGCCTGAGATCCCGGAGACGCCGAGCGCGGCACGGTGCGGTCGCGCGGTGGCTGTAGAGCCATGTACACCGTCCTCACCGGGAAAACCCTGCTGTTGCTAAGAAGGGACGACGGTGGCCCGAATGGATCGACTCCTCGTCAGGAGGACTTGGTACCCGGATCGCTTGTGGCGAGCGTGTCAGCATCCGACGTCTCGTGCGGTCCAGAGCCCGGCGCAGTGCGGGCAGGGACATGAACCTCGGCCGCGCTGCCGGATTCCACGATGTTCCCGCGTTCGCCGGTAGTGAGAACGTCGGAGTCGGAGTACAACTCGCCCGAGTCTACTGCAGCCCCAGGTTTCCATTCACGACCCGCCACGTAGGGGCTCGGCTCGGTTCCAGGATGCCGCCGGGACTGCACCGCGAAGAGCACGATACCCACGACGATCGCTGCGATCGCGCCCCACACATTGGTGCGGACGCCGAAGAAGTACTCGCTCGGATCGATCCGGATCGATTCGAACCACGCCCTCCCGATCCCGTACCAGACCAAGTAGAGCGCCCACACCTTGCCCCACTCGAGACGGGGCTGGCGGTCGCCTACCGGCACCGATAGCGACATCCCGAGCACCGTGCGTCGGACCAACCTGAACTGCCGTTCCATCGTGACGAGGAAAACTATGCCGACGACATTCCAGATCATTTCGTAGAGGAAGGTCGGGTGGAAAAGGGTGCCGTCAGCGAGGCCCACGGGGAAGGCGGCGTTGGTCGACTCGATCTGAAGTCCCCACGGCAGATCGGTGGGGAGTCCGAAGAGCTCATGGTTGAAATAGTTTCCGAGCCGGCCGAGCGCCTGGGCGAGCAGCATCGCGGGCGCCAAGGCATCCGCGAAGGTCCAGAACCGAATCCCGGCAAGGCGACAGCCGATCCAGGCACCCACCGCACCGCCGATGATGGAACCGAACAGGGCGTTCCCGCCATCCCAGATTCGCACTACCTCCCAGGGGTCTGCTCCGTCGTAGAAGTAATCACTCGGATGGGTGAGCACATGGTAGGCCCGCGCGCCCACGAGCCCGAGAGGTACTGCCCAGAGAATAACGTCGATGACGATCCCGGGCTCGGCGCCCTTGACAACCAGACGCCGGTTGACCCAAATCGTTGCGGCGATGATCCCGGCGAGGATGCACAGCGCGTACGTACGCACCTGGATGACCTGGGTTTCACCGATGAAAGGCAGCAGACCGTGCAGCCAACCGAGAGGAATGGTGAGAGCAATTTGCCAATCCAGCGGCGGACTGGGGATGCTCGTGGGAAGCAGCTTCACGTCAACCACCTTTCAGGAAACGGACTACGCAATCGTACCCGCTGCCAGATTCGCGGCGACCTTGGCCAGGTGGGGCACCCCCCCGTCGGTCAGCGCGTCGACGAGCGCCGAACCGACGATCGCGCCGTCCGCATATCGCAGCACCTCGCGCACCTGAGATGCAGTGGAGATCCCCAGCCCCACGCACACGGTGGCCGGGCCGACCGTTCTCAGCCGGGCCACGAGGGTGCGGGCAGCGACATCGACGTCGGACCGGGCCCCGGTGATCCCCATGGTCGAGACGGCGTAGACGAATCCCCTGCTGGCCGAAACAGCTCGGCGCAGGCGGTCATCGCTTGAGGATGGGGCGGCAAGGAACACGCGGTCGAGGCCGGTGCGCTCGGATGCCGCCAACCACTGTGTCGCCTCGTCGACCACGAGGTCGGGCGTGATGAGCCCGGCGCCACCGGCCGCGAGGAGGTCGTCTGCGAACCGGTCGACCCCGTACTGCATCACCGGGTTCCAGTACGTCATCAGCAGAACGGGAGTCGACACCCGTGAGGTGATCGCGTTCAACGCCTCAAACGCGTGTCGCAGCTTGAAGCCCTCGGCCAAGGCGGATTGGGTGGCACGTTGGATGACCGGGCCGTCCATTACCGGATCCGAATACGGCAGCCCGAGTTCGATGATGTCCACCCCGCTTTCCGAAAGCGCGATGGCTGCTTCGATGCTGGTCGCAAGCGTCGGGTAGCCGACGGGCAGATACCCGATCAGCACCCCCGAGCCCGGGGCGGCGTGTGCGTCGATCGCAGGGCCGACCGAGTTCACCGGGGGGACCCGTCGGAGAACGGAACCGGCGCAAGCGCGCTTTCAGCGCCACCGTCGGTACCGACCTTGGCGCCTGCGCCGTCCAGGATGTCGAAGTACCGGGCCGCAGTCTCCATATCCTTGTCGCCACGGCCGCTGAGGTTGACGAGGATGATCGAACCCGGGCCCAGCTCGCGGCCGAGCGTGAGGGTACCGGCCAAGGCGTGGGCCGTTTCGATGGCGGGGATGATGCCCTCGGTGCGGCTCAGCAACCGCAGGGCCTGCATCGCTTCATCGTCGGTGATGGGGAGGTAGTTCGCCCGACCGATGTCGTGCAGCCAGGCGTGCTCCGGGCCGACCCCCGGGTAATCCAGTCCCGCGGAGATCGAATGAGAATCGAGCGTTTGGCCGTCTTCGTCTTGCAGGAGATAGCTGAGGGCGCCGTGCAACACGCCCGGGCGCCCGCCCGTGATGGTTGCCGCGTGACGCTTGGTGAGGTGACCGTCACCGGCAGCCTCGTACCCGTACAGGGCCACAGCGGGATCGTCGAGGAACGCGTGGAAAATGCCCATCGCGTTACTGCCACCGCCGACGCATGCGGTGACGGCATCGGGCAGCCGCCCGGTGAGTTGGAGTACTTGAGAACGGGCTTCCTCTCCGATGATGCGATGAAAGTCGCGAACCATCACGGGAAACGGATGCGGACCGGCGACGGTACCGAGTAGATAATGCGTTGTCTCGACGTTGGCGACCCAATCTCGCAGAGCGTCGTTGATCGCATCCTTGAGGGTCCGGGACCCGGTGGTGACCGGCACGACGGTGGCACCGAGCAGTCGCATGCGGGCCACGTTAAGGGCTTGACGCTCGGTGTCCACTTCCCCCATGTAGACGACGCATTCCATGCCGAAGAGGGCCGCCGCCGTCGCGGTCGCCACGCCGTGCTGGCCGGCTCCGGTCTCGGCGATCAGGCGGGTCTTGCCCAATCGCCGGGCCAGGAGGGCCTGTCCGAGCACGTTGTTGATCTTGTGGGATCCCGTGTGATTGAGATCCTCGCGTTTGAGAATGACTTGGGCTCCGCCGGCGAATTCCGCGAACCGGGGTGCCTCGGTGATGATCGACGGACGCCCCGTGTAGGTGGAGTGCAACTGGGTCAACTCCGCTTGGAACAGTGGATCGATGCGCGCGGCCCGATACTCTGCATCCAATTCATCCAGAGCGCCGACGAGCGATTCCGGAACAAAACGCCCGCCGTACTGCCCGAAATACGGCCCCGACTCGTCGCGCAACATCAGGCGGCCAGGAATTCGCGGATCGAGGCGATCGGGTCTCGGCCGGTGACGAGAGCCTCGCCGACGAGCACAGCGTCAGCACCCGATCGACGGTAGTGAGCAACGTCTGCCGGGGTACTGACCGCGGACTCGGCGACGCGGATCACCCCGCTCGGGATGCGGTGCGCAAGGGAGCCGAACAGGTCGCGGTCCAATTGCAGAGTTGTCAGGTCGCGCGCGTTGATCCCCACGATGTCGGCCCCCAGGTCGAGGGCCAGCTCGAGTTCATCAGCGGAATGGGCTTCGACGAGCGGTGTCATGCCCAGTTCATTGGTGAGGTGGAAGAGAGCCCGGAGTGTGGGCGCCTCGAGGGCTGCAACGATCAACAGCACGATGTCCGCACCGCCCGCCCGTGCCTCCCAAACCTGGTAGGGCTCGGCGATGAAATCTTTGCGAAGCACCGGAACGGAGGCCACTGCCCGTACCGATTCCAGATCGTCGAGAGAGCCGGCGAAGCGACGACCCTCGGTCAGCACGCTGATGGCGCTGGCTCCGCCGAGCTGATAGGCCGAAGCCAGAGCCGCGGGGTCCGGGATGTCGGCCAAACGCCCCTTCGACGGACTGGCCCGTTTGATCTCCGCGATGACATGGACGCGTTCGCGCGGGGCTAACGCCGCGCGCACGTCGAGCGCGGGAGCACGCTGCGCCGCCGCCGCTTCCACTTGCGAGAGGCTTCGCAGTTCGCGGCGAGCGGATGCGTCGGCGAGCGCGCCGAAGACGAGGTCCGTGAGCACGGGCTAGTCGTGCCCCCCGGTCGAGAGTTTGTCTCCACCGACGCCGTAGCCCAGGCGTGCCAGGACGAGCCCGGTAAGAGCACCGAGTGCGACGAGGACGACCGAGGCGATCACGAGCCACAGAACGTTGAACCAGAATGCGAGCGCGCCGATTGAGAAGGCGACGAGCATGATGACGACGGCGGTCCATGCGGCCGGTGAGTTACCGTGGCTCGGTTCGGACTCGGTGCTCATTGTGGCTCCATTCGGGGTCAGACCAATTCTAGTGGGCCGGTTTTTCGCTGGGTGCCGCTCAATCGGGCGGCGTCGAATCGCCTGGCAACAGGTCGGGGGCGACCGTTGGGTCCTCCCCGCCGCTCAGCGAATCCCAATCGCTTCGCTCCCGATCCCTGGCCCCCTGTGCACCAGCGGGCTGGGTCGCGATGCTTCCCGCATCGGCAGCCGACCCCCCCGCCAGTTCGTAACGCTGAGTCGCCCCCGGCCATCGAGGGGCCGTGACAACGGTGAGAAGACCGCCAGAGACGCCGAGAATTCCCGCCAGGACCGCCAGGGCGGGCCACGGAGTCGAGGCAATCGTCTCAACAGCATCCGCAACCGCACGAGGGCCAGCGATGGCCGTGGCGAGCGTCACCGTAGATGACGACGCCCCTAGGGGGTCGAGGATGACCACCGCGGCGAGCACAACCGTCACCGCGCCGATGATGACTCCCAGCAGCCCGAAGATCTGTCGAGTTCGCGGGCGGGCGATGGCGAGGGCGCCCACGAGTGCCAGGAGCGCCAACCCGAGCGCAGACAGCGCCGGCGCCGCGTTTCGACCCGGCACGCTCAGCGATGACCCGCCGGTCAGGGTGAGCTGAAACCAATCCTGCGTCCACGCGAGAAGAGCGAGCGCACCTCCGGCCAATGTGGAGACGAATGCCAGCAGCCGAAAGCGGCGTCCGGAGCGGATTATCACGCGCGGCCCATCATCGAACCCGGCGCATCGCATTGGCGATCGCAACCGCACGCAACGGTGCGGCGGCTTTATTCTTCGCCTCCAGATGCTCCGCCACCGGGTCTGAGTCCGCAACGAGTCCCGCGCCCGCCTGGATACGCGCCATTCCACCGACAAGTGTGGCAGTGCGGATCGCTATAGCGAGATCCGCATCTCCGGCGAGGTCGAAATACCCGACTACGCCACCGTAGACACCACGTTGGGCGGGCTCCAGTTCGTCGATGATCTGCAGCGCGCGCGGTTTCGGTGCACCGGAGAGTGTTCCAGCCGGAAAGGTCGCCCGGAACACATCGATCGCGTTCGCGCCCGGTGACAGGTCACCCTCTACGGAGGAGACCAGGTGCATGATGTGGCTGAAACGCTCTACTTGCATGAACTCGCTCACCTCCACCGAGCCGGGCCTGCACACTTTGAGCAGATCGTTGCGCGCGAGGTCGACGAGCATGAGATGTTCCGCCCGCTCCTTGGCATCGCCGAGGAGAGACTCGGCGAGTTCTAGGTCCGCTTCGGGGGTGTCGCCCCGAGGGCGCGAGCCGGCGATGGGATGCATGTACACCCGGGTGCCGGCGACCTTGACGAGTGCCTCCGGGCTCGAGCCGACGATGGAGTAGGGCTCCCCCGCCGCATCGCGCAACTCCATCAGGTACATGTAGGGCGACGGGTTGAGCGTTCGAAGCACGCGGTAGACATCGATCGGATCGGCGCTTAGCTCATGATCGAAACGCTGCGAGATGACGACTTGGAAGACGTCGCCGTCGCGGATGTACTGCTTCGATCGCTCGATGGCCGCTGCGAAGGCCTGCGGGCTCGTTCGCGGGATCGGCTCCGGCTCTGTGGCGAGGTCGACTTCCGAAAGCCACGTTTCGGTCGGTTGCGCGAGGTCGTGCTGCATGGAATCCAGACGGCGCTGAGCATCGACGAACAACGTCTCAGGGGAATCCGTTCCGTCGTTGAGCACCGCTGCGATCAACTGCACAGTGCCGAACCGGTGGTCGAGAACCACCAGCTGCGATACGAAGCTCAAGGCCTGCCCCGGGATGATGAAATCGGCGGGTGGAGCATCCGGCAGAGCCTCGAGCTGGCGCACGGCCTCCCAGCCGATGAAGCCCACCAAACCCCCGGTCATCGGGGGATGGCCGGGGGTTCGAGGAGTCTTCCAACGCTCGAACAGGTGCGCCAAAGCGTCGAGCGGCGCGACCGGCCACCCGGTGCCCAGAGCCCGTTCTTCGCCCAGTCCGTAGTCGATCCAGAGCGCGGAACCGCCCTGCTGTGTGAGCACACCCAGACTTGCGACCCCGACGAAGGAGAATCGAGACCAGATTCCGCCTTGCTCCGCTGATTCGAGCAGGAACGTGCCGGGCCGACCGCCCGCCAGTTTGCGGTAGAGCCCGATGGGGGTCTCCCCATCGGCGAGGAGCTGGCGCATCACCGGGATGACACGGTGCCCGGCGGCGATGCTCTCGTCGAACTCCCGCCGACCGGGATCCCCCATCACGCGGGGACCTCGACGAACGGGTCGAGCGGGTCGTCATCAAAACAGGAATGCATGCCCGTGTGACAGGCCGGCCCGTGCTGACGGACCGTGACGAGAAGTGCGTCACCATCACAGTCGAGTGCCGCACCTCGCACATGCTGGGTATTGCCGCTCGTGTCCCCTTTTCTCCAGAGCTCCCGGCGGCTGCGACTCCAAAAAGTGACGCGGCCCTCGGTCAGAGTGCGACGAAGGGCCTCGTCGTTCATATAGCCGAGCATGAGCACGTGCTTGGTGCCTTCCTCTTGGATGACGGCCGGGATGAGGCCGTCGGCCGCGAAAACTGCACGCTGGATCATCGAGCTCACACGGTCAGGCGTTGGGGCACCCATGTCGTCGGGGTCAACGCGGCCGGCACTCGCGCTTACGGGGCTCAATGGCTCGCCACCTTTCGCACGGCAAATCCCGCTTCGCCGATTGCGTCTTTGACCTGACCGACCGTGAAATCACCATCGTGGAAGACTGACGCCGCGAGAACGGCATCCGCACCGTTCGCGATCGCCGGGGCGAAATGCGTCAGGGCCCCCGCTCCACCGCTGGCGATCAGGGGAACGCTGGCGCGGGCACGAACCGCGCCGATCAGCGGGAGATCGAAACCGGATCTGGTTCCATCGGCGTCGATCGAATTGACCAGGAGCTCGCCAGCACCCCGTTCGATCGCTTCCGAAGCCCACGTAAGCGCGTCGATATCCGTCTCGGTACGGCCGCCATGGGTAGTCACGACCCAATGATCGTTTCGACGCGTGACGTCGAGGCTCAGTACCAGCACCTGCGCGCCGAAACGACTGGCGATCTCGTCGATCAGATCTGGCCGGGCGATCGCGGCGCTGTTCACTCCCACCTTGTCGGCCCCGGCAGCTAACAGCCGCGCCACGTCATCCGCGCTGCGCACCCCACCGCCGACGGTGAGCGGGATGAAGACCTGTTCAGCCGTGGCGCTCACGACGTCGTACATCGTCGGGCGATTCTCCGTGGTTGCCGTGACATCGAGAAAGGTGATCTCGTCCGCCCCCGCCTCGTAGTACCGGCGCGCCAACGCCACCGGGTCTCCGGCGTCACGGAGGTTGCGGAAGTTGATCCCCTTGACCACCCGACCCGCCGCGACGTCGAGACACGGAATTACTCGCACCGACACACTCACGGTGTACCCAACGTCTCGGGCTCGACGCGCAATGTCGTGTTCATGCCGTCAGATCCGCGCCGCGTGAATCGAGCTGACGAGAATGGCTCGAGCGCCCAATTCGTAGAGCTGGTCCATCACGTGGTTCGTCTCGAGGCGGGGCACCATCGCGCGCACCGCGACCCACAGCGGGTCGTGAAGCGGAGAGATTGTCGGGCTCTCGATGCCCGGAGTGATGGAGGTGGCGGCATCCAATAAATCAAGGGGAACGTCATAGTCGACCAAGACGTACTGATGGGCAACGATCACGCCCTGGAGTCGCCGATGCAGGGTTGCGATGCCCGCGATGTCAGTTCGCGCGGCGATGAGGACGGCACTCGATTCGAGAATGACCGGCCCGAAGATTTGCAAACCCTCGGAGCGAAGAGTCGACCCGGTCGAGACCACGTCGGCCACGGCGTCAGCAACGCCGAGTCGCACCGCGGACTCGACGGCGCCGTCGAGAGCGACGAGGCGCACTGCGACGGCTTGCTGTTCCAGGAATCGGCCCACGAGTCCGGGGTAGCTCGTCGCGACACGTACGTCGTTCAGGTCCGCCAGCGATGAGAATCTCCCCGGCGCTCCCGCGAACCGAAAAGTGGATGCACCGAAGTCGAGCGTCGCGATCTCTTCCGCGGTCGAGCCGGAATCCACGAGCAGGTCGCGACCCGTGATCCCGGCATCGAGGGCTCCGGAGCCCACGTAGGTCGCGATATCCCGCGGCCGGAGGTAGAAGAACTCCACACCGTTGCGATCGTCACGCACGCTGAGCGCGCGCGGGTCGCGCCGCCCGAGGTAACCCGCCTCGGCGAGCATCTCGGCGGCCGTCTCGCTCAAGGCACCCTTGTTGGGCACCGCGATCCTCAACATCGTGCGCTCGCTTCTCTCGGGCCTTCAGCGTTGCGGGGTCCCGCCTGGGCTGGGATGCGATTCAGCGACTCAGAGGTGGAGCCAGACATCCATCGGCTCCAGACCCTTGGCGATCATCAACACCTGCAGGTGATAAATAAGCTGGGAAATCTCCTGAGCAATTTCCTCGTCGGACTGGTACTCGGCGGCCATCCACACCTCCGCCGCTTCTTCGACGATCTTCTTGCCGATCTCGTGAACACCCGAGTCCAGCGCTGCCACGGTGCCGCTTCCCGCCGGGCGATCCCGTGCCCGGGTTTGCAACTCGGCGAACAGTTCGTCGAAGGTTTTCACGTCACCAAGAGTATCGGCCGGCCCCCGACGGTCCCGCCATGGCGATGAGCACTACCCAACGCCAAGCAGGTCGATCACGAACGTGAGGGTGCGCCCCGACAACCGATGACCTCCCCCGGCCGGACCGTATGCAAGAGCTGCCGGCACGATCAGTTGACGACGGCCACCGATCTTCATCCCCGGGATACCTTCCTGCCACCCCTTGATGAGGCTTGCGAGCGGGAAATTGATCGACTGACCACGACTCCAGCTCGAATCGAATTCCTCACCGGTCGTGAAATCGACTCCGAGGTAATGCACCTCGACCGTCGCACCGCGCTGCGCCTCAGTTCCGGTGCCTTCCTCCAGATCGATGATGACGAGTTCAGTCGGCTCGGGACCCTCATAGAACTCGACTTCGGGCTTCGCTCTCGATGCATCGCTCATGTCGACAGTCAATCAGACTGACGGGACAGACGACGAGGCGGCGATTCTCAGTAGCCGCACCGCGACATCCGGGTCGTCCGCTCCGAATACGGCCGATCCGGCCACGAACGTATCGGCGCCCGCGCCTCGGGCGTCACGGATCGTGGCGGCATCGATTCCCCCATCCACCTGAAGCCACGTGCTCAGGTTCGCCGCGTCGATCTCAGCACGCACGCGGCGGACTTTCTCCAGCGTCGACGCCATGAAGCCCTGGCCTCCGAAACCGGGCTCGACCGTCATCACCAGGATCTGGTCGAACGCGTCGAACATCTGCACATAGGGCTCGACCGGGGTGCCCGGTCTGAGAGCAAGACCCGCGCGCGCGCCTGACGCACGAAGCGTCCTCGCAAGCGCGACAGGATCGCGGCTGGCTTCGGCATGGAAAGTGACGGAGAACGCACCGATGCTGGCATAGTCGGGAGCCCACCGGTCGGGGTCGTCAATCATGAGATGCACGTCGAGGGGAAGCGCGGAGATCTCATGCAACCGTCGCACCATTCCCGGGCCGAAGGTGAGATTCGGCACGAAATGCCCGTCCATGACGTCGACGTGCAGCAGGTCAGCGCTCGGAACCGTCTCGATCGATCGCTGCAGGTTGGCGAAATCAGCGGCCAGGATGCTCGGGCTGATGCGTATGGTCACCGTTCGAGACTACCGAGCGGTTGGCTGTCAGCTGGCAGTCGGGTGTCACCGAGCGGTTAGCTGTCAGCTGGCAGTCGGGTGTCACCGAGTAGTTGGATGAACATGGCATCGGTGCCGTGACGATGCGGCCAGAGCTGCACGTGCCGACCCGCCGGCAGGTCCAGGTGCTCCTTGGTGATCGAATTCAAGACGGCTGGGGTATCGATCGCCGTGATCTGCGAATTCTTCCTCAAAGCGGATGTAACGATCGCCCTCGTCTCGGCCGCGTGAGGTGAGCAGGTCACATACGCGATGATTCCCCCAGGTTTGACAGCGCCGATTGCCGAGGAGAGCAACGCCGACTGCAGAACGGCGAGCCCGGCCACGTCACTGGGCTGCTTACGCCAGCGTGCCTCCGGTCGTCGACGAAGCGCACCGAGGCCCGTGCAGGGTGCATCGACGAGTACTCGGTCAAACGTGTCAGCGAATCGGTGTCCGATCGTCGTGCCGTCGAGCTCCCAGACCTCAGGCGGTGCATCGAAAACGTGCAGCGCCCGCCGAACCAACTCGGCACGCGCCGGAATGAGCTCGTTGGCCGTGAGAATGGCGCCCCCGGCAAGAGCTTCCGCCGCTAGGAGCGCCGCCTTGCCGCCGGGCCCGGCACAGAGGTCGAGCCACCGTTCCCCAGCATCCACCGGGCGCGCCCGGGCCAAGGCCAGTGCAGCGAGCTGCGACCCTTCGTCCTGCACCCTGGCACGTCCCTCGGCCACCGCCGTCATGCCGCGGGGATCGCCGTGGTCGAGCACGACCCCCACCGGTGAGAAGTTGGCCGGGTATGCGTCCAGCTCGGCCACCTCGGCCTGACCCGGCAGGGCCGCGATCGACACTCGTGGGGCCGTGTTGTTCGCCTCGAGCAGCGATTCCAGCTCGAATTCCCGGCCTTCCGCCGTGAGCACCTGCCGGAAGGCCCGGGTCACCCAGAGCGGATGGGAGTACTCACGCGAAAGCGCCTCCTCACCGGTGGATGCGCCCGCCAGCACGCGTTGACGCCAGGTTGCCGCATCCGTGCGCGTGACGGTGCGCAGCACGGCGTTGACGAAGCCGACCGCCGAATTGGAACCAACGGTCTTCGCCAATTGCACTGCTTCATCCACCGCGGCGTGTTGGGCCACTCGCATCGAGAGGAGTTGGTGACACGCCAGGCGTAGCACGTCGAGGATCGCAGGATCGATCCGGTCGCTATCTCGACCCGCGGCGATTCCGATCACGAGGTCGTAGTACCCCTGCATCCGCAGCGTGCCATACGTGAGTTCGGTTGCGAGAGCTGCGTTCGCCTCGGACAGCCGCGCGCGGTCCAGGCGCACGGGCAGCAGGAGGTTGGCATAGGCGTCGGTCTCCCGCACCGCCATGATCACGTCCAGGGCGATGCGGCGCGCGGGTTGCGGCGCGCTCACGACGCGACAACCGGCCCATGGTGCGCTACGCCCCGCCACCAGGAGGCGGCATCCATAGACCTGCGCCCGGCGGGCTGCACGACCAGGAGTTCGATTGGCTCGGTCGCCGTACCAACGAAAACGGATCGGGAATTCCCCTCGATCAATCCCGGCGACAGCCGTGCCGCATCTCGCGCGACGGTCGCGCTGAGCACTTTAAGGCGCTGGCCGCCGATGTCGGTGAATGCGCCGGGTTCGGGGGTGACCCCACGGATCAGGTCATGCACCGTACGAGCCTGCTCGGTCCATGGGATGCGGCCGATCGCGGGATCGAGCTTGGGCGCCCAGGTCGCCTCCCCGGTCTGGGGCACCGCTTGCACTGTACGGTCTGCAAGAGCGTCGACCACCTGCTCCAGGAGAATTGACCCGGACTGCGCCAATGCGTGAAGCAGGGAGGCCGCGTTCTGCTCTTTTCCGATCGGCTGAGTCATGGTTCCGAGCACCGCACCGGCGTCGAGATCGGCGACAAGTTGAAAAACGGTCGCGCCCGTGACCTCGTCACCGGCGATGATGGCGTTCTGCACCGGCGCCGCTCCGCGCCAGCGGGGTAACAGCGAGAAGTGCAGGTTGATCCAACCTAGCCGCGGGGCGCTGAGGAGGGGCTCCCGGATGAGGGCACCGTACGCGACGATCACCCCTAAATCAGCCCGCATGCGCACTAGTTGCTCGGTCGGCTCCCCGGCGAGCCGATTGGTTCGGATGATCGGCAATCCCCGCTGCTCGGCGACGACAGCGACGGGGGTGGGGGTGAGGATTCCCCGCCTGCCATGCGCGGAATCCGCGCGCGTCACGACGGCTACCACGGCGTGTGTCGATTCGGTCAAGCGGTTGAGGCTCGGGACCGCTGCCGCAGGGCTTCCGGCGAACACCAGACGAAGCGAGTCCATGGGGCAACCCTACGGTTCGAGAAAGGGTTCGATATCGTCGAACCTGACGCGGAGCGAAGGGACAGAGGTTCGACGGCCCGGGGCATCACCGGGGCGCCGGCGGTGACCGACGGCGGACCGCACCACTTCGGCACGAAGGATCGCGGCGACATCCAACCCTCGCGCGTAGTCGAAGCGCAGGATGGTGCGGATGGTGCCGGGCGCGGTCTCGACGGGGCCGAGCACATCGGACGCGTCGAAGTCGAGGGCTCCTACTGCGGCCGCGACGGTGGCCGTAACGGCCGCCGTGCTTCCCGCGACGGTGGCCACCCGCACTGCCGGCGGGAACCGGAGCTCACGGCGATCCGCCAGTTCGGAGCTGGCAAACGCGGATTGGCGCCACGTCACCAGCGTGGTAGCGAGGGAGCCCCCCACCCCGACCAGTACGGACGGCGCGCCCGGACCGGCGAGGGCGATCGCGTTCGACCACCATCGCAAGCAGTCCTCTGCCACTCTGAGGCTCTCTCGTGCGAGCATCCGCTCACCGTCGAGAAGCAAAACAGCACGGTAACCACCCGGCGCGACGGGCTCCGCCCCCCTCGTGGCAATCACCAGCACCGGTTCCGCGTCCGTAAGGCGCACGACGCGTTGCCCGTCCGACACCATGACCCGCACCCCGGGGAACGCGCGACCGAGTTCTTCGGCCGTGCGAGCAGCACCGGCGCCGATCGACCGGAATCGTTCTGAGCCGCAGTGGCCGCACCGCCAGCTCGCGGCCAACGCGCCGCACCAGCCGCAGGCGGGCACGGCGCCGGCCATGCGTTGAGTGAGGGGACCCTCGCAAATCTGGCAGCGGGCACCCTCGTGACATTGTGCGCACGCCAGTCGTGGGCTGTAGCCGGGCTGAGCCACTTGCACGAGCACTGGCCCCTGCCGCAATGCGCGGGTGGCGATCTGCCAGGCGGACGAAGGAATACGAGCTCGCTCGGCCATCCGCTCGCCGCCTGCCTGATTCGCGGTGGGCACGATTCGGGGGAGAACTGCCGGATTCGGCGAAATCGTTTGCAGCCAGCCGATTTCCACCAGCCGCTGCACCTCGGTGCTGCGCGCATGACCCACGAATGCCAGCGCGCACCCGCTCAGTTCCTGCCTCAGGAGCGCCGCATCGCGGGTGTGGACGTACGGGCCCAGTGGTTCGCTGTGCATCGGGTCACCGTCATCCCAGACAGCGATAAGACCGAGAGCAAACGCGGGCGAATAGACGGCCGATCGATTCCCGACGATGACCAGACTTCGACCGGAGAGGCACTGGAGAAAGGCCGCATACCGCTCGGCGTTGCCCTGCCGGGCATCCACTCGCACGATTCGATCGTCGGGTAAGACCGCATGCAGAGCCGCCTCCAATTGATCTTGGTCGCGGTAGTCCGGAACTGCGAGAATGGCCGATTCCCCCGAAGCGATCGTGGATGCTGCCGCGCCCGCCATCAGTACCGCCCACGCGCCCACCCAGACGCCACCCGGCAGCTGTTGCGGCAGGGGAATGGCATCAATCGCGAGCCGGTGGTGGGCCACCAGGGCCGCCTCCAGGCGCCCGCTGCCATATCCGATGATCGGATTCGCCGTGATCGGTTGTTCGGCAACCGAGCGCGCGTCGACCGGTCGATCGCGAAGGAATTGCTTCTCGAGGCGCACCTGGCGTTTGGGCACCGCGAGCCTCACTATGTCGATCGCGGACCCCGCAGCACGGTCCGCCGCTCGGCGAGCGAGCGCCCACACGTCTGGGGCGAGCACGGGCAGGGTGGAGACGACCGACTCGATTTCGCTCAACGCACCGTCGAATTCTCCCACCGAGTTGACCTCGATGATGAAGCCGTCTGCCACTCGGCCCGCCGAGCGCAGTGGTACCCGCACTCGCACCCCGGGCAGAGCCTCCCCCGTGAGATGCGACGGAACGCGATAGTCGAACAGCCGGTCCAGCTGCGGTAACGGCGAGTCGATGAGCACCCGGGCAACCGGCAGTCGATCACTCCCCATGCGGGCTGTCAGAGGCCGCTGGCGGAACGCAGCGCGTCGATTCGGTCCGTGCGCTCCCAAGTGAAATCGGGGAGTTCCCTGCCGAAATGGCCGTACGTCGCTGTCGCGGCGTAGATCGGGCGCAGAAGGTCGAGGTCGCGGATGATCGCGCCGGGCCGGAGGTCGAAGACCTCGGTGATCGCCTCGATTATGCGCTCCTCGGGAACGTGCGCTGTGCCGAACGCTTCGACGTACAGGCCGACGGGTGACGCCTTGCCGATGGCGTACGCGACCTGCACCTCGAGCCGATCGGCCAATCCGGCTGCGACCGCGTTCTTCGCCACCCATCGCATGGCATACGCCCCCGACCGGTCAACCTTCGACGGGTCTTTGCCGCTGAACGCGCCGCCTCCGTGTCGGGATGCGCCGCCATAGGTGTCGACGATGATCTTGCGCCCGGTCAAACCCGCGTCGCCTTGGGGGCCACCGATCTCGAACCGACCGGTGGGGTTGATGAGTACCCGAAGGGCCGAGGAATCCAAGGAGGTCGTGGCGAGCACCGGGCGAACGACCAGTTCCTCGATCTCGCGGCGCAGGTCTTCGGTTCTCACCGACGGTGAATGCTGGGTGGAGAGAACCACGGTGTCGACCGTGCGGGGAACAACGCCGTCGTAGCCGACAGTCACTTGGGTCTTGCCGTCAGGACGCAGGTAATCTACGAGCCCCTCGTGACGCACTCGAGCGAGCCGTTCCGCCATCCGGTGCGCCAACCAGATCGGGATGGGCATCAATTCGGGCGTCTCAGTCGTGGCGTACCCGAACATCAAGCCCTGGTCCCCCGCTCCCTGCTGATCGTCGTCATCCGTGCTCGAGCCCTCCCGGGCCTCGATGGCCGAGGCGACCCCTCGAGCAATATCCGGCGACTGGCCGCCGATCGACACCGAGACACCGCATGACCGACCATCGAACCACACGTCGGAGGAGTTGTAGCCGATGTCGGAGATTCGAGCTCGCACGATCGACGGGATATCCACGTAGCCGGAGGTCGTCACCTCTCCCGCAACGTGCACGAGCCCGGTCGTCACGAGCGTCTCGACCGCGACGCGAGCATGCGGGTCAACGCGCAAGAGAGCGTCGAGGATGCTGTCGCTGATCTGATCGCAGATCTTGTCGGGATGCCCTTCGGTGACCGACTCTGACGTGAACATGCGCAGAGGACTCACCGAACGAGCTCCCAACAGTCAGGACGAGATCGACACGAGGTCGAGGAGGTGGTCAGCGATGGCACGTTTGGTGCCGGAGGCTTCCGCCACTATAACTCCCGACCGGTCCAGCACGATGACGGTGTTGTCATCGGTGCCGAACCCCCTATCGGTACCCACCGTGTTGACGACGAGAAGATCGCACCCCTTGGCCTTGACCTTCTGTCGACCCAATTCGAGTAACGCGGAACGATCCGTCTCCGTCTCAGCGGCGAAACCGATGATCGTCTGGTCGGGAGTCCTTCTCGCAACCAACTCCGCCAGCAGGTCCGGATTCTTCACCAGACGTACTGTCAAGGTGTCCGCCTGGTGGCTCTTCTTGATCTTCTGTGGCGCGATCGAGTCCGGCCGATAGTCCGCCACTGCCGCGGCCATCACGATCACGTCGGCGTCGCGGGCGAGTGAGACCAGAGTCGCGCGCAATTCGGCGGTCGTTTCGACGGTCACCACTTGCATCGATGGTGGATGCGGCACTTCCAGATGAGCGCCGATGACCGTCACCGAGGCCCCGCGCGCAGCGGCAGCGACAGCGACCGCCAGACCTTGCTTTCCGCTCGATCGGTTGCCGATGAAACGCACCGGGTCCATCGGCTCGCGAGTGCCCCCTGCCGTCACAAGCACGCGGATCCCCGCCAGGTCGGCCGCACCTGCGAAGACCGCAAGGGCCTCTCGGACAATTTCAGCTGGCTCCGACATGCGGCCCGGGCCGCTGTCGTCGCCCGTCAGTCGACCGGATGCCGGCCCGACGATCGTCAATCCACGCTGGCGGAGGGTCGCAACGTTCGCCCTCGTGGCCGGGTGGCTCCACATCTCAGTGTGCATGGCCGGGGCGATGACCACCGGTGCACTGCTGGCCAGGACCGTGCTGGTCAGCAGGTCGTCAGCGAACCCAGCAGCCAGGCGAGCGATCGTCGTTGCCGTCGCTGGCGCGATGATGATCACGTCTGCGCGCTGGCCCAGCGAGACGTGACGCACCTCGGCTACTCCCTCGTACAGATCGGAGTAGACCGGGTTGCGGCTGATCGCCTCGAATGTCGGCCGACCGATGAATCGGAGAGCATTTTCGGTGGCGATGACCTGGACGTCGTGGCCAGCAGTCACCAGTTCGCGGACCACGGAGACGGCCTTGTACGCGGCGATTCCCCCGGTCACGCCGACCACGATGGATAAGCGCCGCCGTGCGACGTCGTCAACCACCACCGTGAAGAGAGGCGCTACTCGGAACTCAGGCGCTTGAGCTCGAGTCGGTCATCGTTGATTTCGCGCAGGGCAACTGACAGCGGCTTGTCGTCGATGGTCGAATCGACGAGCGGGCCGACGTTGTCGAAGAGGCTGCCCTCGTGCAAGTCGGCGTAGTAATCGTTGATCTGACGTGCCCGCTTCGAGGCGAAAATCACCAGCTGATACTTCGAGTCCACCTTTGAGAGCAATTCATCGATCGGCGGATCGATGATTCCGGAATTCTTGTCTGCCATCGGGTAATCCGCTCTTCTCGGTGCCGCGAAAGTTCAGCGGGACGTGTTCGCGCCTATGGGCGCATCCCACAATTCTACGACTTCCCGTGCCGCTTGGCTGACTTCGCCGTTTATCACTCTCGCGTCGAACTCATTCTGGGCGGCCAATTCGGTGCGAGCCGTCTCCAGCCGGCGCACCTGTTCGTGGGCGGTCTCGGTGCCGCGGCCCACGAGTCGGCGCACGAGTTCTTCCCAACTCGGAGGTAACAGGAACACCAGAAAGGCCCCGGGCAACACTTTCCGCACCGAACGTGCACCGTTCAGGTCGATCTCGAGCATCACGCGCTGGCCTGCGGCGAGCGCCTCCTCGATGGGCGGTCGTGGCGTGCCGTAGCGGTATGAATTGTGCACAACGGCCCACTCGAGCAACTCCCCCGCAGCAATTCGTCGATCGAATTCGTCGTCCGAGACGAAATGATAGTGAACGCCGTCGATCTCGCCCGGACGAGGATGCCGTGTAGTCGCCGACACGCTGACCAGGACCTCGGGGTAGTGCTCGCGAATGTATGCGGAAACAGCGCCCTTTCCCACGGCGGTCGGACCCGCGAGCACCAGCAGGCGATTCGATCGAAGACCGTGGCGACCGGCCAACCATTGGGTGAGGAGGACACGCTGACGACCACCGAGCCCGCCGACTCTCTTTCGCGAGGAGATAGTCAGGTCTTCAAGTGCCCGGGTCACCTTGATGGGTCCAACCCCCGGAATGCTGCCGAGGAGCTCGGTTACCCGAAGCGTTGATTCCCAACTGTGGGGCTGTGCCCATGCGACGCTCACCACATCTAGGGCACTCCGCTCACGGGTTGCGACCGCGCGCTTGATCGCCGCGCGGGACCGTCGGGCCTCGATCGCGGCGAGGGTCGCGGCCGCCCGATCGACATCGGTCGGCGGGTCGGGGCGAGCGCTCACTGGTCGATCACGGTTCGCAGCTGCATTGCGGCCGCCCTGAGCCGCTCGGCGAACCCCGCCGGTCCCCCGCGGGCCAGGCTCCGCCCGAGGTTGGCGATCACCTGGGGCGCAGCGGATCCGAAGAGGTTCCGTACATCGCTGAGCGAAGCCCCCTGCTCGCCGAATCCGGGCACCAGGATTGGAAGCCTCGTGACCATGCTGGGCGTCATGTCGACAGCATCCAAGCCCCGGTTCGCGCCGAGCACAACGCCGAACGAGCCGAGCTGGCCCGATACTCCCGCAGCTTCGCGTTGCCCTTCGTCATTGACCAGCCGCATGGCTTCGACGATACTGGCGGCGACAGCCTGGCCCGCTCCCGGTCCGGTCCGAGTTCGGGCGGACTGCACCTCGAGCGCCTCCGGATTCGAGGTCGCCGCGAGCACGAATGCTCCCTTTCCGGTCGCCCGCGCGAGGGCGAAGACCGTCTTGAGAGAGCCGACTCCCTGGTACGGGGAGAGGGTGAGCGCATCGACCTCGAGCGGGCTTCCCGGCGTCAGCCATGCGGCGCCGTACGCGTGAACCGACGATCCGATATCCCCTCGCTTAGCGTCGGCGATCACGGTCGATCCAGCATCTCGCGCGGCGGCGATAACCTGCTCGAGGGCGGCGTAACCCGCCGAACCGTACTGCTCGAAGAAGGCAACTTGCGGCTTGACTATCCCCGCCCAACCGCTCGCGCCCTGCAGAACCTGCAGCCCGAACTCGGCAGCACCGCGGGCGGAAACCGGCAGATCCCATTGCTCGAGAAGAAACGGATGGGGATCGATTCCCACGCACAGGTGCCCCACCCGCGCGAAAACGGTTTCGAGGCGTTCACCGAACGTACTCACCGGTCTGCGGGCGTGCTCCGGGCCATCCGGTCGCCTGCATATTCCTGCAAGGAGCGCACCGAAAAGCCATCCCGAATCGCCTCGAACGCCGCAACAGCCGCTCCCAATTGGGCGATCGTCGTGAATAGGGGCAGGTCCGCTGCAACCGTCGCGGTGCGGATCTCGTAGCCGTCCGCCCGGGCGCTACGCCCGCTCGGAGTATTGATCACCACGTCGACCGCGCCGGTATTGATCAGTTCGATGATCGAGGGCTCCAGACTGTCGACATCCTGACCCATCGAGTACTTCCGCACCACCGCCGCCTCGATGCCATTGCGGGCCAACACCTCGGCGGTCCCGTCGGTTGCCAGAATCCTGAATCCGAGTTGGCTCAGGCGCAGCATCGGCAGGACGATGGCGCGCTTGTCCCGGTCGGCGACCGAGACGAATACCGTCCCGCTCTCGGGCAAGCCCCCGTAGGCAGCCTCCTGACTCTTCGCGAATGCCTTGGGGAAGTTCGAATCGATGCCCATGACCTCGCCCGTGGAGCGCATCTCCGGCCCCAGGACCGAGTCCACGACGTGGCCCTCGACCGTGCGGAAGCGGCGGAACGGCAACACCGCTTCCTTGACCGAGACCGGGGCATCCATCGGCACAACGGATCCGTCCTGGGACGGCAGCATCCCGTCAGCGACCAGGGATCGGATGCTGCGCCCCACCATGACAAGCGCGGCCGCCTTGGCTAACGGGATGCCGAGCGCCTTGGAAACGAATGGCACGGTACGGGATGCCCGGGGGTTGGCCTCGAGAACGTAGAGCGTTCCCTGGCCGATCGCGAACTGTACGTTGATCAGGCCCCGCACCCCGATGCCCGCGGCGATCGCAGCGGTCGCGTCACGGACCCGCGCCACGATGTCGCGCCCCACGGTAACCGGGGGCAACGTGCACGCCGAATCCCCCGAGTGGATGCCCGCCTCCTCGATGTGCTCCATGACCCCCCCGATGTACAGGGTCTCGCCGTCGTAGATAGCGTCGACATCGATCTCCACCGCGTCGTCGAGAAAGCGGTCGACCAATAGCGGCGAGCCCGGCGCGATCACCACAACGTCTTTCACGCGGTCGAAGTAGTCGATCATCGATTCGGTGTCGTAGACGATCTCCATGCCGCGGCCGCCCAGAACGTGGCTGGGGCGCACGAGCACGGGGTAGCCGATGTCCTCGGCGATGTCGACAGCCTGGGGAACGGTGGTTGCGGTGCCATTCTTCGGCGCCGTCAGTCCTGCCTCAGCCAGGATGCCGGAGAAAAGGCCGCGCTCTTCCGCTAGATCGATCGCTTCGGGGGTCGTCCCCAGAATTGGCACGCCAGCATCCTTCAATCCTTGCGCGAGCCCGAGGGCGGTCTGGCCACCGAGTTGCACGATCACCCCGACCAACTCCCCGGACTGCGATTCGGCGTGGATGACCTCCAGCACGTCTTCGAGAGTGAGCGGCTCGAAATAGAGCCGGTCGCTCGTGTCGTAATCGGTGGAGACCGTCTCGGGGTTGCAGTTGATCATGACCGTCTCGTATCCCGCGGCGGCGAGGGCGAAGGATGCGTGCACACAGGAATAGTCGAACTCGATGCCTTGGCCGATACGGTTGGGTCCGGACCCGAGGATGACGACTTTGCGCCGATCGCTGGGGGTCACTTCGGTCTCGAGGTCGTAGCTCGAGTAGTGGTACGGGGTGAGGGCCGGGAATTCCCCTGCGCACGTATCGACCGTCTTGAAGGCGGGCCGTATGCCTTTTCGCCATCGCGCCTCGCGTACCGCCGGCTCCGTGCTACCGATCAAGGATGCCACTTGCGAATCGCTGAACCCGTGGTTCTTGGCATGACGCAGGGTCGCAGCATCCACCTCGCCCGGGTCGGCGCCGAGCCCGCTCGCCGATGCCGCGTCCAAGACCGTCTGCGCGACTTCGTTGATGAGAGCGATCTGATCGACGAACCAGGCATCGATGCCGGTGGCCGCTCGCACTTCATCGATGCTCGCCCCCGCCCGCATCGCCTGCTGCACCGTCACGATGCGCCCGTCGGTCGGGATGCTGGCGAGAGCCAGGAGGCTCTGCTTGTCGCCGGGTGGCCCATCCCAGTGGAAGCTGCTCCCCCGCTTCTCCAACGACCGCAGTGCCTTCTGCAGCGCGCTCGTGAAGTTGCGCCCGATCGCCATCGCTTCACCGACGGATTTCATCGTGGTGCTGAGGCGGGTGTCCGCGGCGGGGAACTTCTCGAAGGCGAAACGCGGAACTTTCACGACGACGTAATCGAGGGCCGGTTCGAAGCTCGCCGGGGTGATCTTGGTGATGTCGTTGGGAATCTCGTCGAGGCGGTAACCGATCGCAAGCTTCGCGGCGATCTTGGCGATGGGAAATCCGGTGGCCTTGCTCGCCAGAGCACTGGAGCGCGACACCCGGGGGTTCATCTCGATCACCACGACCCGACCGGTGGTGGGCTCGATGGCGAATTGGATGTTGCAGCCGCCGGTATCGACCCCGACGGCACGGATGATCGCAATACCGAGGTCGCGCAGGGCTTGATACTCCCGGTCGGTCAGCGTGAGGGCCGGGGCGACGGTGATCGAGTCACCGGTGTGCACCCCGACCGGATCGACATTCTCGATGGAGCAGACCACGACGGTGTTGTCGGCGGTGTCCCGCATCATCTCGAGCTCGTATTCCTTCCAGCCGAGGATCGACTCCTCGAGCAGTACCTCCGTTGTCGGACTCTGCGCCAACCCGTCCGACACCATCCGTTGCAGTTCGGCGCGGGTGTAGGCAAGGCCCGAACCGAGCCCGCCCATGGTGAAACTCGGTCGGATGACGAGCGGGAACCCGAGGTCGTCAGCGAAATCCAGCGCCTCGTCGAGGGTGTGCGCGATGTGGGATCGGGCCACATCACCGCCGAGGCCGAGAACCAGTTGCTTGAACAGCTGACGGTCCTCGCCACGGTTGATCGCCTCGAGGTTCGCGCCGATGAGCTCGACCCCGTAGCGTTCCAACACCCCGTGCGCAGCCAGTTCGATAGCAGCGTTCAGGGCTGTTTGACCGCCGAGCGTCGCCAGGATCGCATCCGGTCGTTCTTTGGCGATAATCGCCTCGATCACGGGCAAGGTGATCGGCTCGATGTAGGTGGCGTCCGCGAAGTCCGGGTCCGTCATGATGGTCGCGGGGTTCGAGTTGACGAGGATCACGCGAACCCCTTCCTCGCGCAGTACCCGGCAGGCTTGAGTGCCGGAGTAATCGAACTCGGCGGCCTGGCCGATGACGATCGGCCCCGACCCGATCACGAGCACCGAGGTGATATCAGCGCGCTTCGGCATCGGTTCCCCCGTGGGCTAGAACCATCGCTCGGAAGCGATCGAAGAGGTAGTTCGCATCGTGCGGGCCAGCGGCCGCCTCCGGGTGGTACTGCACCGAGAACGCAGGGATGTCCAGCGCAGCGAGACCTTCGACCACGTTGTCGTTCAGGTTGACGTGGCTCACGGTGACCCGGCCGAAGCCGGTTGATGACTGCGTGATGGTGCCGATCGGAGCATCCACCGCGAAGCCGTGATTGTGGCTGGTGATCTCGGTTCTCCCGCTTTCGACGTCGATGACCGGCTGGTTTATGCCGCGGTGGCCGAATGGCAGTTTGTACGTGCCGAAGCCCAACGCCCGGCCGAGCAACTGATTGCCGAAACATATCCCGAAGAACGGCACCCCGGCCCTGAGGATCGCCTGCAGTAACTCGACGTGACCGTCCGAGGCAGCAGGGTCTCCGGGTCCATTGGAGAAGAACGCCCCGACGGGCTCGAGCCCCAGCACGTCGTCGATCGTCGCATTCTCGGGGAGCACATGCACCTCGAAGCCGCGGGCCGCGAGGTAGGTGAGCGTCGAGGTCTTGACCCCCAGGTCGAGAACCGCCACCCGCCCGATCGAGCGCGAAGTCGCCGGCACGACGTAGGCCGAGCCCGCCGAAACCTCGGCCGAGAGGTTCAGGCCGTTCATCCGCGCGCCGTCGCGCACGATGGCCAGCTGCTCGCGCATGTCGAGCGCGGCATCCGGTCCCGAGAAGATGCCTCCGCGCATCGCACCGGCATCCCGCAGCCGCCGGGTCAGCGCGCGCGTGTCGATGCCGCTGATTCCCACGATGCCGTCCCCGACCAGGTGGCCATCGAGTGCGCCAGTGGCGCGGTGGTTGGAGACGACCCGGCTCGGATCGCGCACCACGAAGCCGGCAACCCAGATACGCGACGATTCCGAATCCTCCTCGTTGACCCCCGTATTTCCGATGTGGGGCGCGGTCATCACGACGATCTGCCCCGCGTAACTCGGGTCCGTGAGGGTCTCCTGGTATCCGGTCATCCCGGTGGCGAACACCACCTCGCCGAGCGCGCGGCCTGTGGCACCGTATGCGCGTCCCTCGTAGCGAAACCCGTCTTCCAGTACGAGCACCGCTGGGTCAACCGTTTCCATCGTCGCCTGTCATCCGTTCCATCGCCTTCTCGAATCCACTGCGCTCATCGAGTCGCATATAGGTATCCACCTGATGAGAGCCCAAACGCCACTGCATCCGCACAAGCCCGTCGGGCTCCACAACGCGGTCGATCGTCCAGGTTGCCCGATTGACCCCGAGCACCTCGCCGGCTGCAATCCAGAAATCGTCCCGTCCCGCGATCTTCAGCGCCAAGCCATCGGGGAACACTGCTACCGAGACCCTGCCCCGGAACCCGAGACCGTGAACCGCGATCCGATCCAACGGGTCCCCGGCCTTCGTCGTCGCAACGTAGTTGCCGGTGAACGTCCCGAGGTGTTCTCCGGGTTCGACGGGTATCGGTTGGGGTGCTGAGATGGTGGACTGTCGGCGGGCGCGCATACGCCACCCGAGCACCATGAGGACGAGCAGGATGCCCAGCACAACCAGAACGATCGCCATCAGTTGCGGCCTATCCATGGGAGGCTACCTCCCGTGCCGCGACGGCGCGGGCCGCTGAGGCCACACGCTCGGGCTCCACGAGTTCGCCGTCCATCACCGTCGGGTACCCGTTGTGGATCGTCGTCACGACCCTCCCCGGAAGCGTGCGACCGAGGTAGGGCGAGTTGACGCTCGCACTACGAAGGTCGGAGATTGCGAACACTCGGCTCGCCGTCGGGTCGTAAAGCGTGAGATTGGCGGGTGCGCCTGTCGCGAACGGGCGGTCGTATCCGGCGAGCCGCCCAATACGTGCGGGAGCGATCGAGAACACACGCGATACCTCGCGCCAATCGAGTTGTCCCGAGGCAACCACTGCGGCATGGACGACGCTGAGCGCGGATTCGAGGCCGACCATGCCGTTGGCAGCGTCGTCCCATGCGCATTGTTTGGCCTCGAGGGGATGCGGCGCGTGATCGGTCGCGACGATGTCGATGGTCCCGTCGGTCAGCGCCGTACGAAGGGCCTGCACATCTTCTTCCCGCCGCAGCGGTGGGTTCACCTTGTATCGCGAGTCATACCCCGCCACCTCCTGCTCGGTGAGCAGGAGGTGGTGAGGGGTGACCTCCGCCGTGACATCCACGCCCCGGGCCTTGGCCCACCTCAACACCTCGACACTGCCCGCCGTGGAGACGTGGCAGATGTGCAACCGCGCTCCAACGTGCTGCGCGAGCATCACGTCGCGGGCGATGATCGACTCCTCAGCCACTCCCGGCCAGCCCGTGAGGCCCATTTCTCCCGAGAGCGCGCCCTCGTTCATCTGCGCTCCGAGAGTGAGACGGGGCTCTTGGGCGTGCTGGGCTATGACCCCACCGAAGGTCTTCACGTACTCCAGCGCCCGTCGCATGAGCAAACCGTCGTGGACGCAGAATCCGTCATCGGAGAAAACCCGCACGTGTGCCCGTGACGTCGCCATGGCTCCGATCTCGGCGAGGCGCTGCCCGTGAAGACCAGCCGTCACGGCACCGATGGGCCGCACCTGGACGTAGCCGTGTCGCTCACCTAACGCCTCGGTTTGCTCGACGACCGCCGCGGAATCCGACGCGGGCTGGGTGTTCGCCATCGCGAACACCGCGGTGAAGCCGCCGATCGCGGCAGCACGGGATCCGCTCAAGATGGTCTCGCTGTGTTCGGAGCCCGGTTCACGCAAGTGCGCGTGCAGATCCACCAGCCCGGGCAGAGCGATCAGACCGGCAGCGTCGATCACCATGGTCCCGCTGCGGGTCGTCGCAGCACCGGCATCCGTGGACACGAAACGGCCGCCCTCGATCAGCAAATCGGTGTTCGTGCCGTCGGGTAACGAGACGTCAACGACGCGGATGGCGTTCAACCCCCCCGTCACGCGAAGCACCTCCCCCCGAGACCCTTCTGAGCGGGCCTCATGCCGACACCGAACCGGCGAGGAGGGTGTACAGCACGGCCATCCTTATCGATACCCCGTTGGCTACCTGCTCGAGAACGGTCGAGCGAGCGGAATCGGCGACGTTCGCCGAGATCTCCAGGCCACGGTTCATCGGCCCGGGATGCATCACCATGGAAGCGGGGGGCAAACGCGCGACCCGCTGGTCGTCGAGACCCCAGATCCGGCTGTACTCGCCGACGCTGGGAAAGAACGCCGCGTTCATCCGCTCCGATTGGATGCGCAACATCATGACCACGTCGGGCCCCGCATCCAGCGCCGCATCCAGGTCGTGACCTACGGTCACGGGCCACCCGCTGGTCGACACGGGCAGCAGGGTGGCGGGGGCCACGAGGCTGACCGTCGCACCGAGGATGGTCAGCAACCAAACGTTGGAACGGGCCACCCGGGAGTGCAGGATGTCACCGACAATAGCGACGCTGACGCCGTCGAGTCCCCTGCCCCGCGCGGCGTCCCCGTGGAGGCGCCGACGGATCGTGAAGGCGTCGAGCAGGGCTTGCGTCGGATGCTCGTGCGTGCCATCGCCGGCATTGACGATCCCCGCGGCGATCCAGCCGGAATCCGCGAGCACGCGCGATGCCCCGGAGGCCGGGTGGCGTACGACTACCGCGTCCGCACCCAGAGCGGCGAGCGTCTGAGCCGTGTCTTTGAGACTCTCTCCCTTGGAGAGGCTCGAGCCCTTCGCGTTGAAGGTGATGACATCGGCGCTGAGTCGTTTTGCGGCCACTTCGAACGAGACCCGGGTTCGGGTGGAATCTTCGAAGAAGAGGTTGACGATGGTCTTGCCGCGAAGCGTCGGGAGCTTCCTCACCTCGAGCGACGTGATCTGCGCCATGTCCTCGGCGACGTCGAGGACAGCGATGGCCTCGCTGCGGGCGAGATCCTTCGTCGAAAGCAGATGTCTCATTGGATGGTGACCTCCTCGGCGCGGTCGATCTCGATCAGCCTCACGCTGACGCGTTCCTTCGTCGAGGTCGGGAGGTTCTTGCCCACGAAGTCGGCCCTGATCGGCAACTCACGGTGGCCGCGGTCGACGAGTACGGCCAGCCGTACCACTCGTGGTCGCCCGAGGGCGCCCAGCGCGTCGAGCGCCGCCCGGACGGTTCGCCCGGAGTACAGCACATCGTCGACGAGAACGACGGTCTTGCCCGTGATTCCCCCTGGCGGCAGGTCGGTGCGGTGGGGCGGACGTGTCGGATTGTGCGCCAAATCATCTCGGTACATCGTTACGTCGAGCGCCCCGACAAGGCCACTGCCGGGCTCGATCGAGTCCAGAGCTGCGCCGATGCGCCGTGCGAGGAATACGCCTCGGGTCGGGATGCCCAGAATGACCAAGTCGGCACCACCGCGGTTGGACTCGAGGATCTCGTGCGTGATCCGAGTCAACGCCCGGGCGATGTCAGAGGGCTGCAAGACGATGCGCGCAGACATCCTGACCCCCTTCCCCGCCTCTCCGGACGGAACTTAAAGGAAACCTGTCCCGCTTACTCTAGGCCCGTCAGGCTCGGGAACTCGCAATCCGCCCGAGCACGCCGTTCACGAAACCTGGCGAATCCTCGGTGCTGTGGACGCGCGCGGATTCGACCGCCTCCGAGATCGCGACCGCATCGGGCACGTCGTCGTTGTACAGCAGCTCCCACAGTCCTATCCTCATGAGTGCACGGTCGATCGCGGGCATGCGCCCCAGTCTCCAGCCCTGCGAGTAGGTTTCGATCAGCTCGTCGATCTCGTCACCGTGCTCCGTGATCCCCACGACGATGTCGCGGGCGTATCCCCACGAATTGGCGCGTTGGGGATCAGCATCATGGCGGGCTCGTTCAGCAGCGAGCGCTGCATTGATCGAATCCCCTCGCACATCGGCACCGTAGAGGATGTCGAGCGCGCGTTTTCGAGATTTGGTGCGGGCGCCCACTACGCTGCCCCGCTCGACGCGACGAGCTCGGTCTCAGCAAGGCGCTCAGTCATTGACGCGACCGAGGTACGAGCCGTCGCGAGTGTCGACCTTCACCTTGGTCCCCTGTTCCAGGAAAAGAGGCACCTGGATTTGATAGCCCGTCTGAACGGTGGCGGGCTTGGTGCCGCCGGTCGATCGGTCCCCCTGCAACCCGGGCTCCGTGTACGTGATCTCCAGGATCACCGAAGCGGGCAACTCGACGTAGAGCGGTTCGCCATTGTGCAACGCGATCGTCACATTCTGGTTCTCGAGCATGAAATTGGCCGCATCGCCGACCGCATTCGGAACGAGGGTGATCTGCTCATAGGTTCCGCTATCCATGAAGACGAAGTTGTCACCGTCTTTGTAGAGGTATTGGAAGTCGGCCCGGTCTACCGTCTCGGTCTCGATTTTCGCTCCCGCGTTGAAGGTACGGTCGACGACCTTGCCCGTCATCACGTTCTTCACCTTGGTGCGAACGAAGGCACCGCCCTTGCCCGGCTTGACGTGTTGGAAGTCGATGACCGTCCACAGCTGGCCGTCCATGTTGAGAACGACGCCGTTTTTGATATCTGCGGTGGAGGCCATGACTCTTCTCTCGATCGGGCAAATCAACTGCCGATTCTACCAAGCGGCTGGAAGCGCGGAGTCGAAGCTCTACGCGAGCCTGGTCCGTACGAGTTGCAAGGCAAGCACGTAGCTGTCGAACCCGAACCCCGCGATCACGCCGGTGGCGACTGCCGTGATCACGCTCCGGTGACGGAACGACTCGCGCGCGTGCGGGTTACTCAGGTGCACCTCGATCAGAATCAGGTTCGCCTCGGTGACGATAGCCACGGCATCCCGAAGTGCATACGAGTAGTGCGTGAATGCGGCCGCGTTCAAGATGACCGGGCACGCCGTGTCGACCGCCTCATGAAGCCAGCCGATCAGGGTCGCTTCGTCGTCGGTTTGACGTACGTCCACCGACAACGAGTCCGACGTCGCAGCCTCGAGGACAGCCCGCAGGTCATCGAGGGTCGCCGTGCCGTAGACCTGGGGTTCGCGAGTTCCCAGGCGCCCGAGGTTGGGTCCGTTGAGCACGAGCACCCTGGGCATGAGCCCACCTTACCGATGCGTACCATTCGGACCGTGCTCATTTGATCGGCACTGGAGCGGCAAGAACCTCACCGGTGGGAGCCTCAGACGCCGATTTCCTGGTACGCAGCGAACAGCATGCTCTCGTCGGGGCCTGCCAGAACCGAGGGTTTGCCGACATCGTCGAGCACGATGAAGCGGATCATCCCCGCGCGCGCCTTCTTGTCGCGCTGCATGGTGGCGAGCAGGGTCGGCCACCGGCCGAGGGGGTAGTCGACCGGCAGGGTGAGCGATGTGAGGATGCTGCGATGCCGATCCACCACGGAATCGGCGAGAGTCCCCGCGATACGCCCTAGCTCAGCCGCAAACACCATTCCGACCGCGACGGCGGCCCCATGACGCCAGCGGTACCTCTCGGCATGCTCGATCGCGTGGCCGAGAGTGTGGCCGTAGTTGAGAATCTCACGCAACCCGGTCTCCCGGAAGTCCTCGCCGACCACCCGAGCTTTCAGGCCGATCGCGAGCTCGAGCACCTGGCGGAACGCGGGCGATCGAGGGTCGGTGACGAGCGCGACATCCGCTTCGATCACATCCAGGATGTCGGGCTCGCCGATGAATCCGCATTTCACGATCTCCGCGAAGCCGGCCAGAATCTCGTTGCGGGGTAGCTCGTCGAGCAGGTCGAGGTCGACGATGACGGCCGCTGGGGCATGGAAGACTCCGACCAGGTTCTTGCCCTCGGCGGTATTGATTCCGGTTTTGCCGCCGATCGCCGCGTCCACCATGCCGGCCACACTCGTGGGGCATTGCACGAGCCGCACCCCGCGAAGCCAGGTCGCTGCCACGAAACCAGCGAGGTCGGTGGTGGATCCGCCACCCAGCCCGATGACGGCATCGGTGCGCGTGAAGTCGGTCTGCCCCATGATCTGCCAGCAGAACGCGGCCACCTCGACCCGTTTGGCATCCTCGGCATCGGGCACCTCCGCGAGAAGCACTTCGTAATCTTCCGCAAGCGTCTCGCGCAATGCTGCCGCCCGTGCTCCCAGTGTCGGCGGATGCACGATCAGAACCTTAGCCACGCGAGACCCCAGCTGCTCCCCAACCGAATCGAGGATGCCTCGGCCGATGATGACCCGGTAGGGAGCATCCCCACCCACGTCGATCCCGGTGGTGGTCACGCCTGAGCCCTCGACGTGCGGCCCGAGCTCAGCCACTCGACCACCTCGAGCGCGATAGCCTCCATCTGCCTACCGGAGGTGTCGATCGTGACCGCGCTGAGTCGATCGTAAATGGGCTGTCGAGCGCTGACCAACCGCTCCCAACTCTCGATTCCCCCGACGAGGAGGGGCCGCTTTCCCCCGGCGATCCGCGCGGCCACCGCGTCAGCTGAGACCCGCAACTGCACTACCGTGCATTCGGCTAGGTCGGCCTGAGTGCGGGGATCCAGCACCGCACCGCCTCCCAGGGTGACTACCGCCCGCTGGGCGAGCGCCTCGACGACAGCCTCACGTTCCAGAGCGCGAAATCGCGCCTCCCCATGCTGCTCGAAGATCGCCGCGACGCTCCCATGCTGGGCGACGACACGCTTATCCGTATCGATGAACGGCACATCGAGCATGCGAGCCAGACGTCGACCCGTCCGAGTCTTGCCTGCGCCCGGAGCCCCGATCAGCACCACGATCGCCCCCGGGAAATCGACGAGCGCCTCATCCACCGAACGAGATATCGGTTTCGAGCACCGCAGCAGTTCCCGGGACTCCGGCTTGCGATGGGTCTTCCTTTTGTCCGCGGGCTCGCGTTCGGTCTCCATCCGGGGAGCCATCCGCGAGGGACGCGGCTGCGCTTCGCAACGAATCCGGGATGCTGGCGCGATATGCATCGAGATTGCGAGCCGTCTCGGCGAGCGAGTCCCCCCCGAATTTCTCCAGCACCGAATTGGCGAGCACGAGCGCGACCATCGCCTCCGCGATCACGCCAGCGGCTGGCACAGCGCAGACATCGGATCGCTGATGGTGGGCCTGGGCCGCCTGACCGGTGGAGACATCAACCGTTCGCAACGCTCGGGGCACTGTCGAGATGGGCTTCATGGCCGCGCTGACGCGTAACACGGTGCCCGTACTCATCCCGCCTTCGGTGCCTCCCGCTCGATCGGTCAAGCGGGTGATCCCGTCGTCTCCGATCACGAGCTCATCGTGGGCAGTGGAGCCGCGTCGCCCGGCCGTCGCGAATCCGTCTCCGATCCCGACTCCCTTGATGGCCTGGATGCCCATCACTGCGGCAGCGAGTTGGGAGTCGAGCCGTCGATCCCAGTGCGTATACGACCCGAGGCCGGGCGGCAGCCCGAAAGCGAGCACTTCCACCACCCCGCCCAGAGTATCGCCCTCCTCGCGCGCCCGATCGATTTCGGCGACCATCGCCGTGGAGGTCGCGGGGTCGAAACATCGCACCGCATCAGCATCCAGTGCCCCGACGTCAGCGGGCTCGGGCAGCGGTGAAACGTCGGGAACATTCACCGTTCCGATGGCGACGGTGTGGCTGAGCAAGTGGATGCCGAGGCCCGCCAGGAACGCCCGTGCCACCGCGCCGAGCGCTACCCGGGCGGCCGTTTCGCGTGCGCTGGCACGCTCGAGAACGTTGCGCGCCTCGTCGAAACCGTATTTCTGCATCCCCACCAAGTCGGCGTGGCCGGGCCGGGGCCGGGTCAGCGCCGCCCCCCTGCCCGCAGGCAAGATCGAAACATCGACGGGGGTTGCGCTCATCACCTCGGTCCAACGCGGCCACTCGGTGTTGCCGATCCGCAGCGCCACCGGGCTGCCCATGGTGAGGCCGAAACGGACCCCGCCGCTGATACTCAACTCGTCGGCCTCGAACTTCATCCGCGCACCCCGGCCATAACCCAGGGTCCGCCGATGCAGATCCCGCTGAATGGCTTCGCGGGAAACCGGCACTCCGGCGGGGAGGCCCTCGAGTACCGCGATGAGTTCGGGACCGTGCGACTCTCCCGCCGTCAACCACCGAAGCATGTGCTAATCCTCCCAGACCGCCGCGCGCATCGCCGCCAGCACCGCCTCCTCCTCGGGGAGCATCGTGGTGGACTCACCAGCGATGAACAATCGCACCTGCCCGAGTGCCTGGTTCAGGAGCAGCTCGTGCCCGGAGATCACCGCCCCGCCCGCGGCCTCCCAATGCCGTGCGAGCGGGCTCGGCCACGGCTCGTAGGTCACGTCGAAGAGCACGGCGCGCTCGCGCACCTCGATCGCGAAGCTGGGTAAACCGGTTCCCGCGGGCACGGTGCTGACTACGGCGTCGGGGACGCCCGGGTCACCGCGATCGTCACCGGCGGCACCCCACGGGTGGGTGAGAACCTCGACCTGCACCGACGCTCCGATGGGGATGAGCCGCCGGGCGGCTTCTTCGTCCCGTGCGAAGACATCGACCCGAAGTGCTCCGAGCTCGGCCACCGCCACGATCGCTGACGAGGTCGTCGCCCCGGCCCCCAGCATCCATACACGCTCGAGACGTCGACGACCCGCATCTTGGAAGGAGCGCACCATTCCGAAGACGTCGGTGTTGTAGCCGACCAGACCCCTCGCTGTGCACAGCACCGTGTTCGCTACCCCCACCGTGCCAACGAGCGGATCCTGCGAGCTCAGCATGTCGAGGATGTCGCGCTTGAGTGGCATCGTGAGCGATAGGCCGCGCCACTGCCCATCGAGCGAGCGGATGAAGGGTGCGAGCCGTGCCGAATCGATCTCGATGCGCTCGTAACTGAGGGCAACGCCGAGTGTGCGGTACGCCGCAGCGTGCACGGCCGGTGACCGCGAATGCGCGATCGGAAAGCCGAGGACCGCGAGGCGCGTGCGGGTTGGCTCAGCGAGGGCTATTGACAATATGACCCATTTTCGGTGCTCGCCGCGCACCATGTGCGCAAGCGTTGCACCGCGGCGTCATGTTCTTCGACCGTCTCGGAGAACACCGTTTCCCCCGTCGCTAAATTGACCGTCACGAAGAAGAGCCACGGGCCGTCGACGGGATGCAGGGCCGCGTCGATCGCGAGCTCTCCCGGCAGACCGATGGGACCGATGGGCAGGCCGGGATTGACGTAGGTGTTGTACGGATTGGATGCATCCGCTCGCTCAGCGTCCGTGGTGAACGGGGTTTTCAGGTTCCCGGTCCCGTAAGCGACGGTCGCATCGGACTGCAGGAGGATGCCCTGATCGAGTCGGTTCTGGAACACCCGCGACACCTTGAAGAAATCACCTTCCTCCGAACCGGCTTCCCGTTGGATGATCGACGCCAGCGTCAGTACTCGGTGGCGGTCGGGAACCGGCACGCTCGCCGCGTCAAGACGCTGGAACATGGTGCTGACCATGAGCTGCAGGACGTCCCGTGCACTCTCTGTGCCATCGAGTTGATAGGTCGCGGGGAACAGATAACCTTCCAGGCTCGGCGCCTGTGCCGGAACTCCATACGAGGCCTTGTCCGCCGCCGCCGCCTTCACGTCTGCCAATGGGATACCGGTGGTCTGCGCAATGATTTCGAGTGCTTCGGGGAGCTGGGTTCCCTCGGTGATGAGCAGCCGATCAGTGACCTTGTTGGTGGGGTCCAAAAGGGCATCGAGAGCGGATTGGGCGCTCATCTGCTTCTGCAGCGAGTAATTGCCCGGGATGAAAACCGGCTCGGTTTTCTGCTTGACCAAGAGGTCGTAAAACGCGTCGAATGTCATCGTCACCCCGGCGTCATGGAGCGTTCGCGCGATCGCATCTCCGTAATCCCCCGACCGGATGGTCACGACGACCGCCTCGCCATTGCCGGTGCCCCGATAGTCGATTGGCAGTGGAATGCCCAAAATGGCCCGTACCTGCGTGTTGTAGTTGATCCACCCGTAAGCGGCGACTCCGCCGAGCGCCCCGAGAATCACCACGATGGGCAGGGTGATTTTCAACCAGAGGAACCGCCGACGGGGCTTTCGGGAACCGGTGCCTCCTTTTTTCGAGTTGGGTATGGGACGCTCCTGCTCGACTCGGCGCGACCGTCCTTCGCTCTCGCGAAGCTCCCGTCGCGACATCGGAGGCGGCGACTCCTTCTCACCGGGAGGCTCTGCCTCGGCGCGTTGCGGGTCGGGAGCGAAGATGTCATCCCAGCTCGGCTCATCCGCCATCGTCAGGGTCTTTCGATGACGTCACGAGCGATCCGGGCAACCCGCCCGAAATACGCTCCACATCCAGAGCATGTTGCAAAATTATCACCGCGGCCACCTGGTCGATAACGGATCGAGAGGTGCGCGACGTTCGCCCCGATGCGCGGAGCGCGGAACTCGCTGTGACGGTGCTGAGCCGCTCGTCGACGAGACGCACCGGTGAGGTGCCCGTCGCGACCAACCCCTCGGCAAGCGTTCTGGCGTCAGCGGTCGACGCGGTTTCCCGACCCGAGAGCGCAAGCGGAAGCCCCACGACGATCTCGATCACTCCGAGATCAGTTGCGATCATCCCGATCCGCGCGAGATGATCCCCGTCCCGGTCGACTGTCTCCAGCGGCGTCGCCAGAATCCCCGCCGGGTCGCTCACTGCGATGCCGATCCGTACTGTCCCGACGTCGACGCCGAGCCGCACCCCGTTACGCATCCCGTAGGCCGACGTGCGCCGTGGCGACAGAAGTCGCAATGAGTTCGAGCGCCGCGGAGATGGCGGACACGTTGGGCCCGCCGCCCTGGGCGATGTCATCCCGACCCCCGCCACCACCGCCGAGTTCGGCGGAGGCGAGTCGGGCCAGGCTCCCCGCCGTGATTCCCGCACTGCGTGCGCCCTCGTCGGCGGTGACGATGAAGGCGGCGCGGCCATCGATTTCCGCGACGAGCGTGACGACGGCGCCCGCTGCACCGTCGGTTTTCGACAGACGTTCACGCACCGACAAAGCGAGCGAACGCAGATCATCAACCGAGCCAATTTCGACCCGCTCCAGCACCAAGGCAACGGGACCGGCAACGCGAGCCGCCCCGACGAGAGTCGGAACCTGCTGTGCACGCTGTGCCGCCTCGTGCTGGGCGATGGCGCGGTGCGCCGCCTTGAGGTCGGACACGAGTTCGGAAACGCGGGCAGGCAACTCCTCGCGGGGAGTCTTGAGGGCGGACGTGAGTTGGGCCAGAATCGTTCGCTCGGCCGCCAGGTCACGGAACGCTTCGATGCCCACGAGGGATTCGACGCGCCGGTTTGCGGAGCCCACCGACGATTCGCTCACCAGACTGATCAGACCCACCTCGGAAGAGGAGCCCACGTGCGTGCCGGCGCAGAGTTCGAGCGACCACGGCCCCCCGATTTCGACGACGCGCACGGTGTCGCCGTACTTCTCCCCGAAGAGCGCCATCGCTCCGAGGCCCCTAGCCTCGGCCAGTGGCATGATTCGGGTCGTCACCGGCAGGTTGTCGCGGATCGCCGTATTCGCCACATCCTCGATCTCCGATCGGGTCGCGTGCGACAGTGCGCGGTTCCATGAGAAATCGAGTCGGAGGTATCCCGCTTTGTTGTACGACCCGGACTGATGTGCCTGAGGGCCGAGAATCTGGCGGATAGCTGCGTGGACGAGGTGTGTGGCGGAGTGAGACTGGGTGGCACCCCGCCGCCACTGCCGATCGACGATCGTGGTGGCGGCGTCCCCCGTACCGACCTCGCCGGAGATGACGAGCACCGAATGGCTGATCAGACCCTTCACGGGGCGCTGCACGTCGAGCACCTCCAATTCGAACCCGACACCGCGGATGACTCCGGCATCGGCCTCCTGTCCCCCGGACTCCGGATACAGAGTCGTCTCCGCGAGGATGACCTCGGCCGTGTCTCCTGCGCGCGCCCGGTCGACCGACACCCCGTTGACGATCAGGCCCAGAATCGTGCTCTCGGCATCCAGCTCGTCATAGCCGAGGAACGCCGTTTCGCCCATAGCTCGGAACTGGCTATACACACTCAGATCAGCGAGGTGCTGCTTTTTCGACTTCGCGTCGATTTTCGCCAGCGTCCGCTGGTGGTTCATCAGTGAGTCGAACCCGTCGCGATCGATGGTGAGGCCTGCCTCCTGCGCGATCTCCAGGGTCAAGTCGATCGGGAAACCGTACGTGTCATGGAGCAGAAATGCGGTATCCGTGGGCAACTCCGCCTGGCCCGCTTGCTGGGTTCGCGATACCGCCAGGTCGAGGATGGTCGTGCCAGCGGTGAGGGTGCGCATGAACATCTCCTCCTCCGTGGTCGCGAGGCGTGAGATGCGTTCGAAATCGGTGGAGACCTCGGGGTACTGGGACTTCATCGCGTCTCGGGAAGCGGGGAAGAGCTCCTGGAACGTGGGCTCCTCGACCCCCAGCAGCCGCATCGAGCGAACGGCGCGCCGCAGGAGGCGGCGGAGGATGTAGCCCCGGCCCTCATTGGAAGGGCTGACGCCATCGGACATCAACATGAGACTCGACCGCACGTGATCGGCAATGACCCGCATCCGCACATCGTCCTCGATATCAGCACCGTATCGACGGCCCGAAAGGTCGGCGGCCCGGTCGAGCACGGGGCGAACCTGGTCGATCTCGTACATGTTCTCGACGCCTTGCTTGATGAACGCCACGCGTTCGAGCCCCATGCCGGTATCGATGTTCTTTCGAGGCAAGTCACCGAGGATCTCGAAATCATGCTCACCTATCGAGGCCCCGCGCAGCCACTGCATGAAGACGAGGTTCCAGATCTCGATGTAGCGGTTGTCGTCGGCCGCGGGCCCGCCATCTTTTCCGTACGCTGGCCCCCGATCGAAGAAGATCTCGGAATCGGGTCCGGCGGGGCCGGGAGTTCCCATCGACCAGTAGTTGTCCGCTTTCCCCATTCGCTGGATGCGACGATCATCAAGCCCGGCCGTCTTTTTCCAGTACCGAGCGGCGTCGTCGTCATCCTCGTAGATCGTGACCCAGAGGTCCTCCTCCGCGAACCCGAGACCGCCGGAGGAGTCGGAGCTCGTCAAGAGCTCCCAGGCGAATTCGATCGCCTGCTCTTTGAAATAGTCGCCGAACGAGAAATTGCCGTTCATCTGGAAGAAGGTTCCATGCCGGGTGGTTTTACCCACTTCCTCGATGTCGAGGGTCCTGATGCACTTCTGCACACTCGTGGCGCGCGGGTAGGGCGCGGGAACCAAGCCCGTGAGGTACGGGACGAACGGCACCATCCCCGCCACGGTGAACAGAAGCGTCGGGTCGTCACTGACGAGCGACGCCGACGGAACGATCGTGTGGCCGCGGTTGCCGAAAAAGTTCAGCCAGCGGCTCTGGATGTCAGCGGTCTGCAAGTCAGCGGGAACGCTTGAGGTCAGAGATCACGTCTTCGGCCTCAGCGACGGCGGCCCGCAGCTCGGCTTCTCGCGCCTTGTATCCGTCGACGACGGCGCTGGTGAATTCTCGGGCCTTGGCGTTGACATCATCGAAGAATTGCCTGCCCTCCGGCGTGCGACCCACCTGGTGGGCGATCGCGAAGCCCGCCGCGACACCGACACCGAGCAGAAGGATGCTTTTCATGATTACTCCCGGAGATCAAGGGCCGAGCAGGCGCGGGCCTAGTTTAGGCTCGCGTGCCGCGCGCACCAGGACGTAAGCCGTTAATAGCGGCACGGACTCCGGCCGAGAATCCAGCCACTTTGATGAGTGGCCCGCCCACGCTGGCGGCGAATAGCGCGATCAGCGACGACAGGTTGCCCGTCGCCTCCTCGACACTCGTCGTAATCGAGTCGACACGAGTCAGCTGGCGGTTCGTCTCGGTGATGGTCGTGGTCGCTTCCTCGATCAGCGGTGTGACGTTCTCGCTCAGCGTACGGATCGCGGCGCTCGTCTCATCCAGAACCTTCCCCAGCTTGAGCAGCGGAACGGCCAGCAGCCCCACCAGCACAGCGAAAATGCCCGCGACGATGAGGCCGGCGATATCGCCCCCGGTCATGGTGGCTCAGCGCGCCGCGTAGTACTCGACGACGAGCTGCACTTCACACGTCACGGGAACCTCGGCCCGCTTCGGGCGCCGCACAAGCCGGGCGTGGAGCTTGTCCAGCTCGACTTCGAGGTAGCCGGGAGTCTTCGGCAGCACGTCGACATGCCCACCGGCGGCGGCGACCTGGAAGATCTCCATGCCCTCGCTCTTCTCTTTGACGTGCACGAGTTGACCGGGCTTGACCCGGAAAGACGGACGGTCCACCAACTGACCGTCGACCAGGATATGACGGTGCACGACCATCTGGCGCGACTGCGCCGTAGTGCGAGCGATCGCCGAACGAACGAGGATCGCATCAAGCCGCATCTCGAGTTGCTCGACGAGGTTCTCACCGGTCAGTCCTGCGGCCTTGCGGGCCTCTTCGAACTGAATCTTGAGTTGAGCCTCGCGGATGCCGTATTGCGCGCGCAGACGCTGCTTCTCGCGCAGACGCACCGCGTAGTCGCTGTCTTGCTTGCGCTTGGTGCGGCCATGCTCACCCGGAGCGTAGGGACGCTTCTCAAGGTAGCGCGCGGCCTTGGGGGTGAGGGCGATACCGAGGGCCCGAGAGAGCCTGGTCTTCGAGCGAGTGCGTGACTTGGTAGACACGGGTTCCATTTCTGTAGCGGGATGTTTGGGAGAACCGGGGCTGTCGTGGAAGGCACGCAGTGGCGCAACAGACAGTATCGGGAGAGAGAGATCGCCGTACGGAGCAAGGTCGGCTACAGACCTGCTCATCGACCATCGAGTTCCGTTGCAGCCGTGCGTGGAACCCAGGCTTCGGGCTCCGATAAGGGTAGCACGGCCCTAATCCGGGTGGATGATCCCCCGCAGCCGTGCCAATCGCTCGACGATCTCCCGCTCGTAACCGTGTGCACTCGGACGGTAGTAGGTCGTGCCGACGAGACTGTTCGGGAGGTATTGCTGCGCAACAACCCCAATATCCACGTCGTGGGGGTAGCGGTAACCCGACCCGTGACCCAGCCGCGCCGCGCCCGGGTAATGGGCATCGCGCAGATGGGTCGGAACACGTCCGATCCGACCGGCGCGAACGTCGGCGATCGCTGTGTCGAGTGCGACGTAGGCCGCATTGGATTTCGGGGCGGTGGCCAGGTAGACCACGGCCTCGGCGAGAAGGATGCGACCCTCGGGCATCCCGATCAGGGCAACACCCTGCGCGGCAGCAACGGCAAGCACAAGCGCCTGGGGGTCAGCGATCCCGATATCCTCCGCTGCCAGGATCATCACGCGTCGGGCGATGAAACGAGGATCCTCACCGGCCTCGATCATCCGGGCCAGATAATGCAGCGCTGCATCGACATCCGAGCCTCGA
>Ga0209512_1000421_pt1 | contig 72165 bp, 62 predicted proteins | sample frozenSSSSmetaG_FD_184142 | JGI IMG/M metagenome (GOLD analysis project Ga0209512, IMG submission 184142) | Glacier valley bacterial and archeal communities from Borup Fiord, Nunavut, Canada, to study Microbial Dark Matter (Phase II) -... | ecosystem: Environmental > Aquatic > Freshwater > Ice >...
CTACCAGAACAGAAATTATATAATGAAAAGAAAGAAGCATGTAATTTTGATCTAACCATTGGTTTAGAAGATAAGACATTAAACTTAAAGCTATTAATAGTTGAGGATGATGAGGCATCTAATCTATATATTTCAACAATTGCAAAAAAGATTAGCAACAATATTCTACATTCAAAAACTGGAAGTGAAGCTATAAAAGCATGCAAAATAAATCAAGATATTGATTTGATACTGATGGATATACGTATGCCAGAAATGGATGGTTATGAAGCCACAAGACAAATTCGTGAATTTAATAAAGAGGTTATCATTATTGCACAAACAGCTTATGGTCTTTGTGGTGACAGAGAAAAAGTAATTGAAGTGGGTTGCAATGATTATATTTCAAAACCTATTAAAAAAGATGAATTACTGGCATTAATTAAAAAGTATTTTATAACATGTTAATAGCTGGTAATTATCCTTTTTATGAGGTTTCGGATAATAGTTTGCAGCATGTTTTTGTCAGCAAAAACTTCTAAACCAATAGGAATATCTGTTGACATTTCCGTTGAATTTGTCTTTTGAGGATCATCAGAAGCAAGTTGGCCAGCATACAGGATGCCTATAAAATGGGCTTTGCAGAAGATATTTGAGTGAATTAAAATTTTAGTCGGACAATAGTGATAGTTTAAGCCTTTTATCCTGGATATTTTCTTCTTACTGAAAATAGTTATTCATAAATCCCTAAAATATCTTTTTTATGGGTATTGAAAATGAAAAAATGGAACCCTTGCCGACTTCACTTTCCACATTAAGAGTGCCTTGGTGAGCTTCAATAATTTTTTTTCACAATTTAATCCTCCCTATCAGTCAGACTACTGGGTCTCGTTTTTTAGTTTAGTTCGTAGCCATTGTAAACCACACTTTGTGTCTGAGTCGGGTTCTGTCAAGGTCGACCTTTAGGTCGCTTGTCACACTACCTTTTCCGTCCATACTGATTGTTATTTCTTGCTTTTCTAAATAGTGAATCCATGCAGGACATGTGACTTGTGAACCTTGATCAGAGTTTACAATATCCGGTTTGCCATGATCGAAAATCGCTTGACAAAGCACTCTCAAGCTGTTTTCAGCATCCAGCGAGTTGGATATGTCCCAGCCAACAATATACCGGCTATACACGTCAATGATGGCCGTCAAATACAGGAATCCCTTTTTCATGGGGATATACGTTATGTCAATGCACCAAACATGATTTGAATGAGTGACTTCCAAACCACGAAGCTTAAAGGAATGAATGTACTTTGCCAAACCCAGCTTGCTCAGGTTACGTTTCGGATAAAGAGCCATGATGCCCATTTCTCGGAGCAACCTACTCACGCGTTTCGGTCCGATAAGAATGCCCAAAGCACGCAGATAATCAACCATACTCAAAACGCCTTTCGTTGGATGCTCAAGGAACTCCTCGTCCATCATGCGCATCAGTTTAAGGTTTGCCGGATTCTCCTCAACAGGCTTGTAATAAAACATGCTGCGGTTCAATCCAAGAAGTTCACACTGACGACGTTCACTAATATTTGGTCGTGGAGATACTATTTTTTTGAGGACTTCAGTATCCCCAGTTGCTCTGAGGCCCTCTTGCAAAAATCGACTTCCACTTCCAATCGACCGATTTTTTCGTAAAGAGCCTTCTCCCGACTGGCGACTTCTTCGTCGGGAGCCTTGGTCGAAAAGATTTCTGTTCCCCGGGATAGCAACTCGCGTTTCCAGTTGGAGATCATTTGTGGATGAACATCAAAGCGTTTCGCCAGTTCGCTAAGCGTTTCGGCTTCCTTAATTGCCTCAATTGCCACCTGGGCTTTAAAGGCTGCACTGTGTTTCTTTCTTGTTGTCATAATTGGTCAAATTTAATAATTTTTATTATGCTTAACCTGTGGTATGATTTTTAGGGATTAGTATACATTTTACCTTCATCCTTTTTCCAAATATACTTTTCCCAAAATGTGTGAATGTTGTAACTAATTCAGAATGTTATGTAATAATTTCCTTGACAAAAGACAGCACCTTTGTCCTACACTATTTAACGAACTAAAATTAAACAAAATGAACACAACTGAAGTTAAAGGTAACTGGAACGAACAAAAAGGTAAGCTGAAAGAAAAGTATGCAACCTTGACGGATAACGACTTGTTGTTTGCCGAAGGTAAAAAGGATGAAATGCTTGGAAGACTACAAATCAAACTTGGTAAAACGAAAGAGGATTTACATAAGATTCTTTCTTCGCTTTAAAAGGCACTTTAACAACTATTATTTACCATAAAAAAAAGACAAGAATGAGAAAACCTATTTTATCCATAACTGTTATACTATGTATGGTCGCAATGTTGACTACAGGGTGTAATTCTTCTTCTAAAAAAGTGGAAGAGGCAAAAGAAAATGTTCAGGAAGCGGAAGCTGACGTGCTGGAAGCCAATCAAGAGCTGGATCAGGCATTAAATGATTCCATTCAGACCTTTAGGAAAATTGCTGAAGATCAAATTCTTGCTAATGAAAAGAGTTTGGCTTTATACAAAGAGCAAATTGCAAAAGAAAACAAAAAGAACAAGGCCATTTATGAAAAAGAATGGGCTAAGCTGGTGAAGCAAAACAAAGATTTGAAATCCAGACTTGAAAATTACAAAGAAAAAAGTGATGGCAATTGGGAAGATTTCAAAACAGAGTACAATCGCGACATGGACCAACTTGGTAAGGCTTTTAAAAATTTGACCGTAAAGAACGTAGAATAAAAATATTTGACGAATTCGAAAAATTGAACTAAAAACTAATCGAAAATGAAAAAAACTATTTTAATAATGCTCTCTTTAGGCCTGATTGCAACCAATATCGTTGCTCAGGATGAAAGTAATAAAATCGCTGTAGGTATTAAAGGTGGTGTCAATTACTCTAATATTTATGATACTGAAGGTGAAGAGTTTAATGCGGATGCTAAAATCGGTTTTGTCGGTGGTGTTTTTGTTGCAGTTCCTATTGGACAATTCTTTGGAATTCAACCTGAAATATTATTCTCTCAGAAAGGATACCAATCATCGGGAAGCGTGCTTGGTTTCGATTATAAATTGACGCGTACATCCAATTATATCGACATACCTCTTTATTTTGCCTTAAAACCAAGCAGCACGGTAACGGTACTTTTAGGCCCGCAATATTCTTACCTGGTGAAACAAACCGATGTATTTGAAAATCCTGTTTCTAACGTCGAAATAGAAGAGGAATTTGAAAATGATAACATTCGTAAAAATACACTAGGTTTTATTGGTGGCGTCGACATTACTATCAGTGATATTGTAGTTGGTGCAAGAATATCCTGGGATTTGACCAACAACAACGGTGATGGAACATCAACAGCTCCTCGCTATAAAAATGTATTGGGTCAGCTTACTTTAGGTTATAGGTTTTAATTAGGTATTAGGTATTAGGTTTCAGGTATTGGATTTCAATTTTTTAGGTATTTACTAATATAAAAAAGATTATGAGCACAGGAAAAGTGGTATTGGGCATTGCAGCTGGTTTGGCTGCAGGTGCACTGTTAGGCGTTTTATTTGCACCCGATAAAGGTGTTACGACCAGAAAGAAAATTTACCGTGAAGGAGAAAATTTGACCGATGATTTGAAAGAAAAAGTCGATGAATTTCTGGAAGGCATTACAAAGAAATTTGAAAAGGTCAAAAAAGACGTGACTAACTTTGCTGAAAAGGCAATGGACAAAGAAGCAGAAGTTGAAAAAGATTTAAAATCAGCTAAGCTTTAAGGATGAAGGTTTACGGATGGCATTTCAAGTAAAAATGCCATCCGTAAACTATTTAAAATCTGGTAACGGTATTTCATTAATTAAAATACAAAAATATGGAAGACAATACATTACAATTTGATTTGCTTTGGAAAAGAGCCATCGAATTTGGAAAAACGAATCTTGAATTGATCAAACTAAAAATTCTGGACAAGCTCCTGGCTGTTTTTTCTTCATTGATACCTCCCATTATTGTCTTTCTCCTGGCGGGTTCCTTTTACTTTTTTCTAAATTTTGCCTTGGCACTTTGGTTGGGTGATCTCCTTGGAAATGCCTACTATGGATATCTTATAGTTGCCGGTTTCTATGGTTTTCTGGCAATTATTGCACATCTCTTCTTGCAAAAACCAATAAAAAGGATGGTTTCCAATTATATTATTAAACAAGTATTAAAATAAAAGGATATGCAAGAAATAACTTCCACTGTCAGTCTAAAAAAAGCTATTCAGCAATTAGAAGTTGAACGTGAGTTTCAAGGAGTGCAGTTGAAAAAAGATTTTCAGACTACCTTCAGCAACCTTAATCCATTCAACATACTCAAAGCAACTCTGGAAAAAGCAACGTCCACCCCACTCTTGTTTGACAACATCTTTGGCACCATCATAGGGTTGGCTACCGGATTTCTGACAAAAAAAATAGTCATAGGAAAATCGCACAATAAACTAAGGGTGCTTCTTGGTTCGGTTGTCCAGTATGGAGTATTAAATTATATTGGTCAACGATCGGTCGCTATTAAATCGATCGGTCTGTATCTGATACAATCGCTTCTCAAAAAAAAAGGACATCCATCAAATTAAGTCATCATTTATATGGAGATTAAATTACCCTTCTACGCAAAAATGACCATTTGTATGGTTGGTCTTTTTGCTTTGTTTACCATTTTGTACATTACACAATTCATTGTTGTACCACTCGTTTTTGCCATCGTCATTTCGATCGTACTCAGTCCGATTGTGGAGTTCTTTGTACGTCACAAATTCAACAGAATTATATCGATCATTCTGGCCATTTTTATAGCGTTTCTGATCATCGTTGGTTTAGGTGCGCTGATCATTACCCAGCTTGGTCAGTTAAGTGATTCCTGGCCTGCACTTGTGGATAAATTTTCCGTAATTCTCAATCAATCGATCAGCCAGTTTGCCGGTTATATGAATGTAAACCCGGAACATATTCATGAATGGATTGCAAATGCCAAAAATGAGCTCATCAATTCAAGCGTTCCTGTATTGGGACAAACAATTGTCTCTGTGGGTAGCAGCATCGCAGTCTTCTTTTTAATACCCGTTTATGTTTTTTTACTCCTTTTTTATCAAAACATTATCCTGGAATTCATTCGCATGGTTTCCGGAAAAACCAACCAGGCTCAGGTTGGAGCGGTTGTTACACAGACAAAAACTGTGGTTCAGACCTACTTGATTGGGATATTGATTGAAACAGCTATTGTTGCCATACTTGATGTCAGCGCACTGTTATTGTTGGGTATTGATTATGCCATACTGATTGGGGTTATTGGGGCTCTACTCAACCTGATTCCATACATTGGTGGACTTGTGGCGGTTACATTGCCGATGGCAGTTGCCCTTGTCACAAAATCGTCTCCGATGTATGCAGTATATGTTCTGGCTGCCTATTACCTCATACAGTTTATAGACAACAACTACATCGTTCCCAGAATAGTAGCGGCTAAAGTGAAGATAAATGCCCTTTTTTCTATTCTGGTGGTACTTGCTGGTAATGCGCTATGGGGAGTTTCCGGAATGTTTCTTTCCATTCCCCTAATCGCTATAGTCAAGCTTATATTTGACAACATTGAACCCATGAAACCTCTGGGATTCTTAATGGGTGATACCATGCCTCCTATGATTAAAAAACCAGTCTTCAGGAAAAAGAAAGTTTAAGTACGATTAATTTATTTACAAAAGATTATCCATGCCAACATTAGCAGCCATATCGAAAATAGATTTCCCTTTTAAAGTGGATCAACAAGTGGTAAAAACGTATGCCAAAGATTTCTTTGTTGCGTCTTTCCCGCAGGTAGATAGAATGTTAAGTGCATTTGACAATACTGAAATAAAAACGAGGAATTTATGCAAACCTCTGGATTACTATTCTTCGCTCAATTCGTTTGAGGAACAAAATAAGGAGTTTATACAAGTTGCTCTTGACAATTCCATTAAAGCGATAGAAGAATGCCTTGCTTTTGCTGGTATTAAAAAGCAGGATATCACCGATTTGATTTTTGTCTCCACGACCGGACTATCCACTCCGAGTTTAGACGCACTAATTATCAATCGGATGAGATTAAATCAACACATCAGTCGTATACCTATTTTTGGTTTGGGTTGCGGTGGAGGTGTTTCCGGTTTCTCAAAAGCCAATATACTGGCTAAAGGCAACCCGGATGCTGTGGTTTTGCTGGTTGCGGTGGAATTGTGTTCCCTGACATTTTTACGAAATGACTTTAGTAAAAGTAATTTTATCGGTTCCAGTCTATTCTCCGATGGAGTTTCAGCCTGCATCATTACCGGTGACAATCAGTCTCTTACAACTAAGAATGAAATCACGTTTCTGGCATCGCAAAGCAAATTGTATTACGATACCCTGGACATTATGGGTTGGGAGTTTCTGGGTTCAGGATTCAAAGTCGTGTTTTCACAAAATATTCCGGCCTTTATATCCAAAAATGTTCGATCCGATGTCACTTCCTTTTTGGCAAAAAACAACCTGACGCTATCCGACATCAGGAACTTCATTTTTCATCCTGGTGGTAAAAAAGTGTTGACAGCATATGAGGAGGCGCTATTCATGAATGAAGCGTCCCTGAAAAATACCAGAGATGTGATGGTCAATTATGGCAATATGTCGAGTCCGACCGTTTTATACGTGATGGAAAAGTTCTTTACGGAGGGCTATGATGAAGGTTATGGATTAATGCTTTCGGTGGGTCCCGGGTTTTCAACAGAAATGGTGTTACTTCAAATGAAAAAAAAATAAAAATGATTTTCACTCTGTTTATGGTTTTTCTCGTTCTATTGAGATTCAGCGAATTGCGGCATTCTAAAAGGAACGAAAAATGGTTGTTACAAAATGGAGCCATTGAATATGGTCGGGAACACTATCCGATCATGGTACTGCTACACGCTTGTTTTATGATTTCACTGGTCATTGAATATACGACACAATCGACTGCTTCATACAGCCTGGTTTTAATCATCATCTATCTTTTGCTGATAACATTTAAAGCCTGGATCGTATGGTCACTGGGGAAATTCTGGAACACCAGAATTTATCGTATCAAGGAATTTCCACTGGTCAATAAAGGAGTGTATAAATTTATAAAACATCCGAATTACATCCTGGTTATAGCAGAAATTGCTATTATACCTCTTGCCTTTCATTTGTATTACACCGCCATTATTTTCTCCTTCCTAAATCTGATTATGTTGTTTGTAAGAATTAGAGTAGAAAATAAAGCATTGCAAATTTGAAGAATCTTTCAGAAAAAATGAATTAATACATAGTCAAATGGAACAAATCATGAACAATAAAATGCCTGATGAAGTCAGAGCAGAATATTTTGAAGTAGAGCCTAACGTCAGTCTGCATATTACGGATGGTGGTCAGGGTAGGCCCATTGTATTCATTCACGGATGGCCTTTGAGCGATGAAATGTTTGAATATCAGTACAACAATCTGATCGATGCAGGTTTTCGGGTTGTTGGAATTTCCTTAAGGGGATTTGGTAAATCGGATAAACCCTTTGGTGCATACGACTACGATGTTCTTACGAAGGATATTGATAAAATTCTGATACAACTGGAGATAAACAATGCAGTGCTTGTAGGCTTTTCAATGGGTGCCGCTATAGCTATTCGATATGTGTCTGCGTATTACGGAGCACATATTTCAAAACTGGTACTGGTTGGAGCTGCTGCACCTATCTGGACACAACGTCCGGATTTTCCCTACAACCTTCCACTGAGTGCGGTAGATGAGCTTATAGAGTTAAGTCAGCTGGATCGACCCAAACTGATCAGCAATTTCGCAAAAATATTCTCCGCTACAGAAAAATCCTTGAATGTTGGCATTAGAAATTGGCTGTATGATATGTGCATGAATGCTTCACCCTATGCCACCACTCAGACTTTATATGCCTTGCGTAATACCGACCTTAGGGGTGATTTGGAAAACATTTCCATACCGACAAGGATCATGCATGGGAAATTGGATAAAATCTGTTCTTTTGATTTGGCTAAGCTCATGAAAGCAGCAATTGCAGACTCGGAAATTATAGCATTTGAAAATTGTGGCCACAGTCTGATTCTGGAAGAAACTGCCAGGTTTAATGCTGAAATAATCAAATTTTCGGAGTTATAATAAACAATAAATGTCCTTTTATTTTGGTTTATAACTATAAAATAATGTGTATCTTGCATTATTAAAATTAAACGACATGTCAAAAGAAAAAGTACTAAAAGAAAAATCAGACAAAAAAGCGCCTGAAAAGAGTCTGAAGGAAAAACGTGCCGCTAAAGCTGCTAAAAAAGAAGGAAAAAAAGGTAATTAATCCAGCGCATTTAGGGTATTGAACTTTCGGAAAAGCTCCTTTGCGGGCTTTTCTGGTTTTCCATTATGTCATGAGTGTAATAAAGTGAAATCATGAATGAGAAAACAGCTATCAGAAAACCTATTTACAGCTTCTTACCACCTGACATAGAGGGTTTGGATGAGTTAGCTGAACTTGCACTCGATTTGCGATGGTCGTGGGATCATTCGGCCGATGTCGTTTGGCGACAGCTGGATCCTGATTTATGGGATTTGACACACAATGCCTGGGTAGTACTACAGACCGTATCCAGGGATCAGTTTCTATATGTCATGTCTGATCCTGTTTTTAGAAAAAAAATTGATCTTCTACTAAAACTAAAAGAACAGGCGAATTCTGCACCCGCTTGGTTTCAACAAAATTATAAGGACTCTCCCCTCACCTGTGTGGCTTACTTTAGCATGGAATTCATGTTGAGTGAAGCGCTTCCAATCTATTCGGGAGGTCTGGGTAATGTCGCCGGCGATCAGCTCAAGGCAGCCAGTGACCTGGGTGTTCCTGTCATTGGAATCGGCTTGTTGTATCAGCAAGGATATTTTCGACAGGAAATTGACAAAAATGGCGCTCAACAGGCTCTTTATCCATTCAATGACCCTGGACAGTTACCGATAACTCCTTTACGCGAATCCAATGGTGAATGGCTCCGATTAGAAATTTCATTGCCTGGGTCTTCTCTATGGCTTCGCGCCTGGCAGGTTCAGGTTGGAAGAGTCAAGCTATATCTTTTGGACAGTAATGACGCCGCAAATTTTCCGGTAAACCGGGGTATTACCAGTGAATTGTATGGTGGAGGTCCCGAACTCAGACTTAAACAGGAAATGGTTCTTGGAATCGGTGGTTGGCGATTGCTTCAGGCGTTGGGAATTCAACCTCAGATATGTCACCTCAATGAAGGGCATGCAGCTTTAGCCATTTTAGAGCGTGCAGCAAGCTTTATGAAAGAAACAGGGCTCTCTTTTGAAGAGGCCTTGTCAGCTACCAGATCCGGAAATATATTTACAACGCATACGGCTGTACCGGCGGGTTTTGATCGCTTTACTTCCTCTTTGATAGATCAATATCTCGGTGAATATGCAAAACAAACATTGGGCATAACCAGGCAGGAATTATTGGCATTGGGACGGAATGAACCCTGGAATGAATCAGATAATTTCAACATGGCCTACCTGGCAATTCATGGAAGTGGATCTGTCAATGGTGTTAGTCGATTACATGGAGAAGTAAGCCGACATATCTTTGAACCGCTTTTCCCCAAATGGCCAACCCATGAAATACCGGTGGGTCATATTACGAACGGTATACACATGCCGACGTGGGATTCCAAAGATGCTGATGCATTGTGGACAGAATTTTGCGGAAAAGACAGATGGCTTGGTACAAATAAAACGCTGGAACAAGATATTCGCAATGTATCGGACGAAAGACTCTGGGAAATGCGTATAGAAGCAAACAAATCACTTATTCAGTTTGCAGGTGAACATGTATCGAGGCAATTACTTGGCTCTGGTCATTCCGTGGAAATTGTTGAACGTGCAAAACATTTACTCGATCCAAATGTCCTGACACTTGGATTTGCCAGGCGTTTTGCCACGTACAAACGACCAAATTTATTGCTGAAAGACCCTGAACGGTTGCTTCGATTGTTATCAAATCCGGAATTTCCTGTGCAACTGATCCTTTCTGGAAAAGCGCATCCTTCAGACATACAAGGCCAGGATTTAATAAAAGAATGGATTCATTTTATCCGGAAAAACAGTTTTCGACCTCCGGTCATTTTCCTGAGTGATTACGATATGAGAATATCCGAAAAGCTGGTTCAGGGAGTAGATGTCTGGATCAATACACCACGCCGTCCATGGGAAGCGAGTGGTACGAGCGGAATGAAGGTTTTGGTGAATGGTGGTATTAACCTTTCTGAACTGGATGGTTGGTGGGCTGAGGCTTACACACCAGAAATTGGTTGGGCCATTGGTGATGGTAAGGAGCATTCTGATATGGAAGCCTGGGATGCGCTGGAGGCAGAGCAGCTTTACACCATTCTGGAACAAAAAGTGGTGCCAGAATTTTACCTTAGAAATGAAAAAGGCATTCCAACAGCCTGGTTATCAAGAATGCGGAAGAGCATGTCACAACTGACACCCAGGTTTTCAGCCGACAGAAGTGTACGGGAATATACCGAAAAACAGTATTTACCTGCGGCTGCACGATTTATCGAACGTACAGCCAATCAAGGAGAAAAAGGTAAAATTATAGCTGAGACAGTGGCTTTGATTGAACAAAAATGGGATTCACTGCATTTTGGTGATCTGAAGGTAGAGACCGTTGAAAATCAACATCTTTTTGAAGTTCAGCTTTATTTCAATGAGCTGAATCCGCAAAACATTCAAGTAGAATTATTTTCAATTGGGTTAAACGGTGGGGCTCCTTTGGTACAGATCATGGAGCGTGGAAAAAGTCTGGAAACAGACACTAATGGTTATCAATACCATGCAACCGTTTCAGCAGCTCGTCCGGCGTCAGATTATACGGCAAGGGCCATTCCATTTATTCCGTCCGTATCGGTTCCACTTGAATTTTCCAGAATTTTATGGCAACATTGACTTAAGTAACATTGACTTGAATAACAAAAAAATCACACCCAAATGAAAAAATCGTATAAAGCAAAACAATTTCCCATAGTTTGTGTAGGTGGTTCAGCCGGTGGTCTGGATGCCTATATTCGGCTCTTAAAAAATTTGCCGGACAATCTGGATGTTGCCATTGTCATTGTAAACCACTTGAGAACAGTAGCAACTCTGCTCCACGAGATACTCCCTAAATATACAAAAATGCCGGTTGAGCTGATTACCGACAAATTGGATATCAAGCCCAACCAAGTGTTCATCATTCCAGAAAAACGTGATTTGCACGTCCTGAATGGGGAATTCCACTTAAAGCCCATATCAAAACCCTGGGGATGGCCAGACGTCATTACTGTCTTTATGCGATCGCTGACTGAAAACTGGGACGGCAAGCTCATTGCTGTCATAGTCTCTGGTTACGATGGTGATGGTGCAGCAGCATTAAGCGGTATCAAGGAAGTGGGTGGTATCACTATTGCTCAAAAACCAGATACGGCCGGGCAACCGGATATGCCTGAAACAGCAATAGCAAGCGGGTTTATTGATTTTGTACTTTCGCCTGAGGCCATTTCTGCTGAAATTGTACGTATTGCTAAAAATGCGATAACGTAATCCGCAAAGTAACACGATAGAAAATTTATTGACAGATTTGAATCAAAAAAATTATGAAAAAAGTTAGTTTGCAATCCGAAAATAAGACGCTTCGTCAAAAAGCAGAAATGCTGTTGGAAATTTCTACCGACAAATCTGCTGAACAGTTGTCTGAAGCTGATATGCAAAGGATCGTGCATGAACTTGAGGTTCACAGGATAGAACTGGAGCTTCAGAACGAAGAGCTTATCCTGGCAAATGAAAAAGAAGCGATTGTTAGTCAGGAATACATAGAATTGTATGATTTTGCACCCACAGGCTTTTTTACACTCTCCCAGGAAGGTGAAATTATTAAACTCAACCTTTTGGGTGCTAAAATGTTGGATAAAGTACAATCACAATTAAAAAACAAGTTGATTCATCTTTATATTTCGGACGATTCCAAAGCGACCTTTCTAACATTTCTTGATAAAATATTTGAAGATAGAAAAATGGAAACCTGTGAGGTTACCCTGGCAAATAACGGCGAGTTGCCAGTTTATGTTCAATTGACCGGCATTGTTGATCTTACTGGTAAACAATGTCTGATTACCGCAATCGATATAACCGAACGCAGACAAGCAGAAGAACAAATTAACAAACTCTCCCAGGCTATTAAGCAAAGTTCTGTTTCTATAGTAATTACCGATACTTTAGGGAAAATTGATTATGTCAATCCTAAGATTCTGGAAATTACAGGCTATGAACTGGATGAGATCATTGGCAAAAATCCACGAATTTTTATTTCAGAAAACAACTTGCCAAATTATTACAAGGATATATTGGATGCAATATCTAATGGCAAAACCTGGCGTGGTGAACTTCAAATAAAAAAGAAAAATGGTCAGCTATATTGGGGGCTGGTGTCCATTTCTCCCATTATCAATCAAAAAGGTAACATTACTCATTATCTGATTGTCAAAGAAGACATCACTAAATTGAAAAAGTTTGAACAGGATTTGATTCTGGAAAAAGAACATGCAGAAGAAAGCGACCGTTTAAAATCAGCATTCCTCGCCAATATGAGCCACGAAATCCGTACACCGATGAACGGGATTCTGGGTTTTACCGAATTATTGGAAAAACCGGATCTGACAGGTGAACAACAACAAAAATATATCCGAATCATTCAGAAGAGTGGTGCCCGCATGCTCAATATCATCAACGATATTGTTGATATTTCAAAAATAGAATCTGGTCAAATGGTCCTTCTGATTTCAGAGACGGATGTGAACGAACTGATTGATTCGATTTATTCCTTTTTTAAACCGGAAGTAGAGCAGAAAGGGATGCAATTTAGTTTTGATTGTTCTTTAAGCGGAAAAAACGCCATCATAAAAACGGATCAGGAGAAACTATATGCAATTCTCACCAATTTAGTCAAGAACGCCATTAAGTATACCGAGAAAGGATCCATAGAAATTGGCTATAGATCAAAACCTTCAGAACTGGAATTCTATGTTAAAGATACAGGTGTAGGTATCAGTGATAATCAGAAAGAGGTTATTTTCAAACGATTCAGGCAGGTCAGTGAAAAGCTCTCCAGAAATAAGGAAGGTGCCGGGTTGGGCTTATCTATTTCAAAAGCCTATGTAGAGATGTTAGGTGGTAAAATCTGGGTCGAAAGTGAGCATGGAAAAGGATCGACCTTTTGTTTTACAATACCTGCTGAATTGAAATCTAAATCAGATAAGTTTGAAAGATTTTCAAAATTGCCTCCTAAAGATAAAAAACTGATTGAAAATTTAAAATTATTGATTGTTGAAGATGATGAGATATCAAATCTATTTATAACGGCTTTGGTTCAAAACAACCGACATAAAGTCATTTATGCGAAAAATGGCATTGAAGCAGTTGAAGCCTGCAAAAACAATCCGGATATTGATTTGATCCTGATGGATATTCGTATGCCTGAAATGGATGGATTTGAAGCTACACGTCAAATCCGGGAATTTAATAAAGACATCATCATCATCGCACAAACAGCTTATGGATTTACAGGAGATAGGGAAAAGGCACTGAATGCAGGCTGCACCGACTATATCTCAAAACCAATATTGATTAAAGAATTACAGACATTGATGCTGAAGTACTTTATCTATAATAGTGACGCAAAGTCTTAGTCTAATCAAAATGTTTTAATTGTTCCTGAATTTTTGTTATTAAAAGACTCTTATCCAACGGCTTGGTGATAATGTCGTTGCAACCGGAAATCCTTGCTTTTTCATGGTCTTTTTTATTGGTGTAGGCTGTCTGAGCAATTATAGGTAAATGTGGCTTGAATACTCTGATTTGTTGGGTTGCTTCATAACCATCCATCACCGGCATTTTAATGTCCATCAGCACCAGGTCGATCTGAATGTTTGATTTACATAATTGAACAGCTTCTAACCCATTTACTGCTCTGATAATTATATAATTGAAAACGGACAACAATTCGTTTAGGAAAAGGTAATTTGAATCTTCATCCTCAACGATGAGAATGGTTTTTATACGATTCTTTTCAACAAGGACGTCTTTTTTGGAAAGAGTTGATTTATCACTCGTAATAACTGCTTTGTATGGAATACTGAAATAGAATGTTGAACCTTTATCCAACTCTGATTCAAGCCAGATTTTTCCTCCAAGTAACTCAACATACGATTTTGATATGGACAAACCCAAACCTGAACCTCCAAATTGGCGCGTCGATGCATTTTCAACCTGGCGAAAACGGTTAAAGATTTCTTTGTGCATTTCGGAGGGTATGCCAATGCCTGTATCTTTTACATAGAACGTAATAATTTCATTTTCTACCTGATACCCAAATGTCACTTGACCTTGTTTGGTGAATTTTAACGCATTAGATATCAGGTTTGTAATTATCTGAATAAGCTTGGTCTCATCTGTAATCAGTTCATCTGCATGGTCTGGAAAAAAGGTTTCATACGATATATTTAAATGTACTTTTTGTGCCTTTAAGGAGAATTGCTCAAATAAAAGCTTTAGTATTGAATTTATTTTTACCACATTTTCATTCACTTTTTCTTGTCCGGCCTCAATTGTTGCAATATTTATTATATCCGTTATAATGGATAATAACTGATTGCTACTCTGTATGATAATATCCGTAAAATTACTCCGTTTAACATAGTTGAAATCGGACTCACTCAATAAACTGGTAAAACCGACAATGGCATTTATGGGTGTTCTGATTTCATGAGAAATATTGTGTAAAAAAGCCGTTTTAAGCCGGTCGCTTTCTTCGGCTTTTTCTTTGGATACAATTAAATCTTCCATCATCTTTTTCAATTCAGTGATGTCCTCCTTGATTCCAATAAAATGTGCTATTTCACCTTTACTATCCACTATGGAAGAAATAACGGCATTTTCCCAATACAGTTCGTCGTTCTTCTTTTTATTGTGGAATTGGCCATGCCATTCTTTACCAGATAAAATAGTTGACCAAAGTTCATGATAAAAGGCTGGAGATTGTTCACCTGAACGCAACAGTCTGGGATTTTGGCTCATGACCTCCTCCAAGGTAAATCCTGTGGTTTGTGTGAACTTGGGATTAACGTATTCAATATTCCCGTCTTTATTGGTAATCATGACAATGACCGGGCTTTGTTCTATTGCCCAGCTTAAAAGCTTTATCTTGTTTTCAGCCGTTTTCCGATCCGTAATATCTATGACTAAATTAATGGTATAAAGTATTTCTTTGATGGTTATGGTTTCTGTTGAGGTCAGGATGGTTTTTGTTTCACCATTCTTTGTTGTTATTTCGCTCTCGAAAAGTTTAAATGATCCATCTTTAAAATACTGTTCTCTCATTGAACGCCTTTGATCCTCACTAATAATTTTGAGTTCTGACATATCCTTCCCCAATGACTCCTCGGGTGTATAGCCCATTAATTTGCACCATACATTGTTGACTTTTGTCAGTCTTCCATCGGACAGTCTGGTGATTGAAATTGAAACGGGATTGGATTCAAATATTTTTGAGAATAGCATTTCACTTTCCCGCAAATCCGCCACTGCTTTGTTTCGATCCGTCGTGTCTTCACCTATACTTGCGGTACCGATGATTTCACCCTTTGAGTCTCGAAGAAGGGTATTGTTCCACATGATGGTCCGGAGTTCACCATTTTTAGTGATAATGGGATTTTCATAGTGTGTTAATAAAGTCCCGCTTGTTATTCCGTCATAAAGGGCAACCTTTTCCTTTACCAGTGTATTAGGAATAAATTTGTCAAACCAGTTGCAGCCATACATTTCTTCCTGCGTATAATGCGTCAGCTCCAACAGATAGTTGTTGCAGAAGGTTACATGCCCCTTTCTATCGAGAATAAGGGCTATCAGATTCACGTTTTCCAATAAATCGCTGAAATGTTTCTCGCTGGTATGGAGGGCATCAATTGCTCTGTTTCTCTGTATTTCATTTTCTATATTATCCAGTGCAAAAGAGATATCTGTACCAATTTCATCAAGCAATTGAAGTTCTTTATCGTCAAAAAACATGGATTCAGAAGCATAAACAATAAATGCTCCGATCACGTTTCCATTTTGTCGGATAGGAACGGCAGCTGCTCCATGAAGTCCGAATTTCAAGGCCTTTTCCCTCCATGGCAACATACTGGAATCAGTAGCTGTATCGTGAATAGCAATACAATGTCCTTCTCGAATGCATCTGCCAATTGGACCATTTCCTGTTTCATCGTTTCGAATGGAAATAGAAATGTTTGTGAGATAATCAACACTGACGCCTGCAGTGGCTATAGGCTTAACAAGCAGACTTTCAGGATCAGTCAGACCTATCCATGCAAGACGGAATTGGCCATGTGTTATCGCTGCAGAGCAGATTTCCCGGAATAAGGTGTCTCTGTCACGAACACGGATTATGATCTTGTTAATGTGGCTTATTGTAGCATACAGTCGGGATAATTGTACCAGATCTTTTTCTCTGGGAGATGAAATGGATTCACTTCCTTTAGACTTCTTTAATCCAAAAATATCGGATATATTCCCAATTGTCTTTTTTAATAGCGTCATTTGATTGATAGTTAAATGCGAAAACTTTGAGGATATCAGAATTGTTACATTAAAAAGCTTAGTGTTTTTCCACTACTTGCATAGATTCGTAATAAACAATAAATATAAGTGAAAGATGTAACAAAATTCGATTGTAATGTAACAATTTTAAATTTTAAAACAATCATCTTATACTTGCCATTTTATTTTGCAATTAATAGTTTTAATTGCCTAATAATCTGTATCTTGCCAGAGTGACAATGTTGTTGAATAATTTAGACTTTGATCCTTTTCCAGAATGAATAAAGCCATTTCTATATTAAAAAAGCTATTAAAAGTCATCTTGTGGGTAATAATAGGTTACATCTTATTACTCCTTGTCGTTGCAGCACTTTTACAAATCCCTGCTATTCAATTGAAAGTGGCTCATTCTGCCACTTCCTTTGTTAGCGACAAAACAAATACCAGGGTCGAATTAAAAAAAATCAACATTCGCTTTCCAAAATCAATTGTAATTGAAAACCTCTATCTGGAAGATCTTCAGAAGGACACCCTGATCTATGCAGGTCAGGTAAAAGTGGACATTCAGTTTAAAGAACTATTTAACAACAAGATCAGCCTCAACTCACTGGCTCTCAAAGATGTCGTACTGAAACTCAACCGCCCGGAAAAGGATTCACTTTTCAATTATAATTTTCTTATTACAGCATTTGGTGATACCACAAAGCAAAAAAAACAAACAACTCCATGGACATTTAGTATGGACAATGTCCAGATGAAAAACATCCGGCTTCTTATGGATGATCAATTTGGAGGTATGAATGTCTCGGCCAGTCTGAAGCAGTTTAAAATGAAAGGCACTTCCGTTGATTTGGAAAAACAGTTGGTTCATCTGGATTTGATCGCTTTATCAAAAAGCGCTATAAAATACAGTCAGACAAAGAGCCTTGCTTCTGATTCTATTCATGCTGCTGTACAAAAACCGATTGCAAAAAAAAGTTGGAAAGTATCGGTGAAAGCCATTGATTTTAAAGAGAACAGACTTTCCTACACCATTGAAAACAAACCGGAATTAAAGCATACTTTTGATCCATCCCATCTGATATTCAGACAACTCACGCTTAAGGCAAGTGATTTACTTTATTCCGAAAAACTCACGGAAATATCGATAGATAAATTTTACGCCATCGATCAAAACGGTTTTACCATTCTGAATTTTGAAACCGATTTCAGGATGGATCCACATTCCATCCGTGCAAAAAAAATGAAGGCTAAAACACCGAACTCTTCCATTGAGGCCGATTTAATGCTTAAATACCAATCACTGGCTTCCCTGGCTGATACCTTGGAAGATTTATACCTGCAAGTCGAGATGAAAAGGTTGTCCATTAGCAATCTGGATATACTTTATTTTAGTCCGCTTCTCGCAAAGCAGTCCTTTTTCAAAAAAAATCAGACCAACACAACAGCTTCTGGCTCAATCATTGGAACCTTAAATAATCTGAAGGGTAAAAAGCTGGTTGTAGATGCAGGTTCCAACACCAGTTTAAAAACCGATTTTAGCATAAAAGGATTACCGGACTACAAAACGGCGGTTTTTCATTTCCCAAATCTGAATCTAGTTTCCAGCCAAAAAGATATAGCGATGATGGCTGGCCCCTCCCTTCCACAAAACATGGAGCTTCCGGAAAAAATAGCTTTGCTGATTGATTTTAAGGGACAAATGAAATCCTTTAAAACGACAGTTGGATTAAAGAGCAGCTTTGGTTCTGCAGATCTTATTGCATCCATTGATTCAAAAGAACGATTCAGCAGTAAAGTCAGCTTCAACAAATTTGATCTTGGCCGATTACTTAAGAACAGAGAAATGTATGGTCCTGCCACTTTAACAGCTGAAGCAAAGGGTCAGGGTCTTGATCTGAAAACGATACAGGCTAAAATAAAGGCTGAAGTGTCCGAAATCTATTTGAATCGGTACAACTACCACAATCTGACTATCAATGGCCAAATTGCCGGGCGGGAATTCCTGGGGAAAATAAATCTGAATGATTCCAATGCGGTTATTGAATTTGATGGCCTGGTCAATATGAATCCGAATCAGGAATATTATAAATTTCGCTTAAATGTGAAAGGGGCTAATCTGCAAAAGCTGAACTTCACAAAAGCAGATACCCGGATTGGCTTGATTGCAGTGGCCGATTTAAAAGGAAACTCAGCAAAAAACATTAACGGAAAAGCTGGAATCACGAACATCGTGATTACGCATGAAGGCAAAAAATACAAACTCGATTCTTTTTTAATGGCATCCATCAATCAACCTGAAAAGAGCGAATTAATTGTAAAAAGTGCAGTGGTAGGCATTAAATATTCCGGGAATATTTCACCGACCAATCTGACTTCAGAGCTCTCCTCCTGGATGAACCACTATTTTCCCCTCTTAAAATCAACCAAAAAGAAAAATGCCTCTGCACCTCAGGATTTTAACTTTGAAATACAAATGCACAACCATCCAATCCTAGCCGAAGTCTTTTTACCACAATTAAAGGAATTTGAACCTGGATTGATTCAAGGAAGCTTTGACAGCCGTAAAAGTGAACTTCTATTGAAAGCGAAAATGCACAAAATCGTATATGGTACAACCGTTATAAACAATTTAGCATTTGATGTTCATTCTGACTCCTCCGCTTTAAACTATTCGTTGTCCAGCAGTTCCATTTTCAACACGCAGGTCAAATTTGACAATTTGTTGGTGGAAGGCAAATTGGTCGATCAGCGTATTCTGACCAACATTTCTTCCATTGACAACAGAAAGAATAAAAAGCTCCTCATCCGTTCACAGATCGTGATGGACAAAGACGACTACAAAATTACACTTGATCCCACAGAATTCTATCTGATGGATGACCGATGGGATCTGGCAGCAGACAATTATATTAAAGTCGGAAAACAGGGCTTTTTGATTCATCATTTTAACATCAGTAAGGCTGGCAGTGAAATTAATATCAACTCCGTCAACGATAAATTCAAGGATGATTTGAGTATTGGTATTAAAAATTTCAAACTGGATGACATATCCAGGATCATTGAAAAAGATACCAGTTTCGTAAAAGGAAATGTGGATGGTCAAGTGTTGCTAAAAAGTGTGAATAACACCTATGGAATCATTGCGGATGCACAAATCAGCAATCTGATTGTCCGTGAAGTTCCTATTGGAAATCTGTCGCTTAAAGCCGACAATCCCAGAGCGGAACGATTTGATATATCCGTCAATCTATCGGGGGCAGAAAACAATTTAACTGCAAATGGATACTATATTCCCAACGGTGGAAATCAATCAATTAACATCAAAGCGGTGATTCAATCTCTATCCATGCAAACGGTGAAAGCATTTTCCATGGGACAAATAACAGATGCATCCGGCATGCTTTCCGGCGATTTATTGGTAGCAGGCAGCTCTTCGGCCCCCGAAATAACCGGCGAAATGGTGTTCAACAATGCCTTTGTTACTCCGGCCATGTTAAACAATCGCCTGGAGTTAAAACATGAAACAATCCAACTAAAAAAGGATGGGATTTACTTTAAATCATTTACCCTATTGGACAACAAACAGAACGCTGCGAAAATAGACGGTGTCGTTCAAATGAAGAATTTCAAGGATTTCATTTTTGATTTACAGGTCAATTCCAAAGACTTTCTGTTGTTCAATTCGACCGCCAAAAACAATAAGGAATTCTTTGGCAGAATGGTATTGGACAGCAAAATAAACATACATGGGCCTATGACACTACCAGTTATCAATGCCAGGATTAAAATGAAGAAAGGGTCCAATTTTACTTTTGCTGTACCCGAAGATAAGCTGACTTCGGACAAAGGTGAAGGCGTTGTGGAGTTTACCAATACAGCAGAGGCTAATCCCATTATGGATGGCACATCCAAAAATGTCCAGACTAAATCGGCATTCACCGGATTTGATCTGTCTTCTATCATTGAAATAGACAAACAAGCCACACTTCGATTATTGCTGGATCCTGCATCGAGCGATTCACTGGTAGTGAGAGGCGAAGCGGCATTAAGTTTTAGTATGGACCGCAGTGGAAAAATGAGCCTGACTGGTGCCTACAATTTGGATGAGGGCAGCTACCTGGTTTCCCTGGAATCTGTCATCAAAAGAAAATTTGACATTGAATCTGGCAGTACCATCACTTGGAATGGAGATCCATTGGATGCTGATATCAACATTAATGCCATCTATCTGGTTCGGGCCACGCCAGCAGATTTAATAGCCGGTCAAATGATGATTGGTTTGAGTGACGACGATGTGAATGCGTCCAAACAACGATATCCGTTTTTAGTTTATCTGAAACTGCGTGGTAAAATAATGCAACCCGAAATCAGCTTTGAGATCAGACTGCCTGCCGAAGAAAAAGGGATATTAAATGGCGCAGTCGATGCTAAACTGACACTTCTTAATGAGGATCCATCTGCGCTCAATAAGCAGGTCTTCGCACTTTTGGTATTGGGCAGATTCATTCAGGATAATCCATTGCAAAGTGAAACAAGTGGTGTTTCATCAGCCGCCCGTGCTACAGTGGGTAAGTTATTATCATCACAGCTAAATCAGCTAAGCTCTAAAATGATCCCTGGTGTGGAACTCAATTTTGATGTTCAGTCGTACGATGAATATCAATCGGGCAGCGCACAGGGTAGAACGCAAGTGGATATTGGTGTCAAAAAGCAACTCTTTAATGAACGGTTAAGTGTTCAGGTCGGAGGTGTTGTTGATGTGGAAGGCGATAGAGCCAAACAAAATTCACCCAGTGATATCACCAGTGACGTTACTTTGGAATACAAAATTACGAAAGATGGGCGCTACCGTCTGAAAGGTTTCAGACACAACCAATACGAGGGCATCCTGGAGGGTCAGTTGGTAGAAACCGGTGCCGGTATAGTGTATGTGCGCGATTTCAATAAATGGAAATACTTTTTCAGAGCTCCAAGAGTCAGAGGTGAAACAACAAAAAGAAAAAAAAGAAATGAAGCAGTCAAGAATAAATAAATACTATTTACTCCTCATAGGGCTGTTTTTGGCGGCATGCAGCGGTACCAGGCATTTGCCGGCAGGTGAAAAACTCTATACGGGATCGGAAATAGAAATACAATCAACAGATCCTATCAGAAACAAGGCTTTCATAAAATCCGTTGCAAAAGATGCGATACGTCCCCTACCCAACAAATCCTTCTTGGGCATGCGGCCAAAACTGTGGATGTACATGAAATCTGAAAAATCCCCTCAGAAAGGATTCAATAAGTGGTTGGCTAAAAATGGGGAAGCACCGGTGTTACTGAGTCAGATGAAGCCTGCAACAACTTCTGCCATTATCGATGCCAAATTCTTTAATATAGGGATATTCAATAGTTTAACCGGGTATCGGATTGTTGAAAAGAAACATACGGCAAAAGTGATTTACATCAGTCACATTCATGCACCCTACACCATCAAGGATATAAGCTATTCCATTTCGGATGACAGTATCAGTCATATTCTGAATACCGATACCGAAAAATCCTTCCTGAAAACAGGCGATATCTACAATCTGGAGTTGTTGAAAGATGAAAGATCACGCATTGATGTGCTGTTGAAAAATAAAGGTTATTTCTACTTCAGTCCTGATTATTTGCTTTTTAAGGCAGATACTTCTCAAGTAGATCGTACCATATCCTTTCGAGTGACACTCAAAGAAGATACTCCTGAAAATGCCCTGACGACCTATCGCATCAACAAGGTCCTCATCGACCAGGATTATTCCTTGAATGCGGATAGTATGCGCAGAAAAAAAGACACCATCCATATTCAAAACTGTTTGTTTCTGGGTAAAGAAACCGAAAAGACCATCAAACCGTTCATTATATTAAGATCTGTTTATTTAAGAAAAAACGAGATTTACTCCAGACAAAACCACAACATTACGCTCAACCGATTAATGTCAATGGGTAGTTTCAAGTTTGTAAGCGTTAAATTCGTGGACAGTGACACCGTCGCACCCGGATTTTTGGATGTCACTATTCTGATGACTCCCATGACCAAACGTACTTTCAGAGCTGAAATCGATTTTGTTTCAAAATCGAATAATTTCATGGGACCTCGAATGAATTTCAGTTATCTGAACAGAAATACATTTCATGGTGCCGAATTATTGAATCTAAATTTAGCTGGGTCGTTGGAGGGTCAGTTAGGTGGAAGTAATTTATTTTCCTATTCCCTTTCACCAGAGGTTGAATTAAACTTTCCGGGAATTTTGATTCCCTTTAGAATTATCAGGACTAAAAGCTTGTATTCGCCCAAAACCCACTTCTCCCTTTCCTATAATTATATGAGAAGAGTCGACTATTTTGATATGCAGACATTTAAGTTTGCCTATGGTTTTAAGTGGAAGCAAAATATCATCAAAGAGCAGGAGCTTAATCCGATCATGATCAGTTATGCATCCCTGACAAACAAATCAACACTGTTCACCGATTTACTCACGAATAACCCCATATTGAATAAAAGCTATGAAGAGCAATTTATTGCCGGAGGAAGCTATGCTTTCACTTTTAATGAACAACTGGGACCGGAAAAAAAGTTGCAATACTATCTTCATACAACAGTAGAAGCAGCTGGAAATGCAATTTCGTTGGCCAAAGCACTAACAGGCGAAAAAATAGCAACAGACAATCCTTCCACAATGTTTGGATCGCCTTATTCCCAATATGCCAAGTTGAGCGCAGACGGACGCGCTTTTTATACATTTGCTGACAAGAATAAATTGGCTGTCAGACTTTTTGCAGGTGCTGCAAAACCGTATGGAAACTCATCCGTCCTACCCTACAGCAAACAATTCTTTAGTGGTGGCCCAAACAGTGTGCGTGCTTTTCCCATCAATTCCTTAGGTCCGGGTACGTATCATCAGAATGAAACCAACACTGGTTTTTTACAACTTGGAGGAGATCTGAAGCTCGAAGCAAATGCAGAATATCGGTTCAATATCTATAAATTTTTTAAAGGTGCTTTGTTTATCGATGCGGGTAATGTATGGCAATTGGAATCGAACACTGCCCTATCGATTAATCCATTTTCCTTTTCCACTTTTTCCGATGAAATAGCCGTCGGAGCTGGAATTGGTTTTAGAATGGACGTGACTTTTTTCATTTTGCGTTTTGATTTAGCTATGCCACTAAGAAAGCCTTGGCAGGAAGAAAATAACGGATGGGTAGTCCATCAGATCGATTTTGCCGATCCTTCCTGGAGAAGCGATAACCTCCTTTTGAATGTAGCCATTGGATATCCATTTTAAGTATCATTTAGTTCACAATTTAATCCCTGGAATTATGAAAAAGAAAAATGAAGAAAACGAAAAGCTTGCCTCAGCGTATGGCAATGAAATGAATGGATATCCTGTATATCCACCCGAAGAAGATATTTACATACAAGCTCTCAAAGAGAGTACTATCTCTCCTGAATCTATTTCACGAACTCCCGATTCAAAAGAAGAAGAAATTGTGGAAGTTGATATAGTTAAGGATTTGTCCGACATCGACTTAGATATACCTGGTTCAGAATTGGATGACGATCAGGAACTAATAGGTAATGAAGACGAAGAAAATAACTATTATAGTTTAGGCGGTGATGATCACGATAATCTTGACGAGAATATATCTAAATAAGAGTCCATAATCGTAATACTAGAAAAAATGAAAAAGATGAAAAAAGTTTTGATTGCGCTTGATTACGATCAAAGTGCAGAACAAGTAGCTGAACAAGGATTTTCGATGGCTAAAGCCATGGGAGCTGAAGTGATATTGTTGCATGTCATAACGGATTTGGCTTATTATGCATCAACAGAATATTCTCCCATAGTGGGTTATACAGGTTACCTGGATCAAAGTCTGATGCAATTTGATACGAAGGAAGGACTCGAAAAAGCGAGTCTGGATTTCCTGGACAAATTTAAGAAACAACTGGGAGATGATAGTATTCAAACGGTCGTGAAAAATGGTGCTTTCGCCAAAACTATTTTGCAAGCTGCAACAGACCTGCATGCAGATGTTATTGCCATAGGTACTCACAGCCGCAAATGGTTGGAAGATATAGTCATGGGTAGTGTTACTCAGGAAGTGTTGCATCGGACTACCATTCCTTTGTTCATCATTCCTACAAGGAAAAAGGACGAATCAGCTAAATAAACAACATTAGAAATGTTTTTGGTTTGATTAGGATCGTATTTTTCTGGAATCACCGATAATAAACGATAATGCATGAGTTTCGTTGATATTAACTAGTATTTTTTACTTTAATTTGTATAAATATGTAAATTAAGATTAATTCTTGTATTACAGATTATAAAAACCCTATCATGAAAGTGGAAAAGAAGAATCTAAAGACAACTTCAAAAGAAAAATCACCTGATACAGACAGGTTTCCAATAGTCGGAATCGGTGCCTCTGCAGGTGGCTTGGAAGCTTTTGAACAATTTTTGGGTAAAGTGCCTGTAAACAGTGGGATGGCTTATGTTGTGATTCAACACTTGGATCCTACCCAGAAAGGCATGCTTCCGGAGTTGCTTCAACGTATTACCAGAATGAGCGTTTTTCAGGTAAAAGACCGAATGGTTGTCAAGCAAAATTGTGTGTATGTCATTCCTCCCAATAAAAGTATGACGATACTAAAAGGAGTGCTTCACTTATCTGAACCAACGGAAGAAAGAGGTTTACGCCTTCCAATTGATAGTTTCTTACGCTCGCTTGCCAATGATAGACAGGATCGGAGTGCTGGAGTCATTCTTTCAGGGATGGGTGCTGATGGCAGTATTGGTATCCGGGCAATAAAAGAAAAAAACGGCTTAACAATGGTTCAAAAGCCTGATACGGCTAAATTCGACAGCATGCCACGCAATGCTATGGCATCAACAACAATCGATTTTATTGCACCGGCCAATGAATTGCCTGAGAAATTAAAAGCTTTCTTTAATCCTATACCCTTTCTTAAACCTGAAACAGAAAAAGAAGCAGAATTAAACGACGATCAATCCCTCAAAAAAATAAATACATTGCTTCGGGCACACACTGGCAATGACTTTTCATTGTATAAAAAAAACACAGTCTATCGCCGTATTGAAAGACGCATGATCGTACACAAAATTGATAAAATAACTTCTTATGTCACTTTTCTTCAGGAAAACCCAAAAGAAGTGGATATCCTTTTCAAAGAGCTTATGATCGGTGTTACTAATTTCTTTCGCGATGTACTTGTTTGGGATAAAATGAAGGAAACGATAGTACCGGAAATGATCGAAAAGGCACACGCCGGTGACATCTTACGGGCATGGATACCAGGTTGTTCTACAGGCGAAGAGGCTTATTCTCTGGCCATCGTTTTTAAAGAAGTCCTTGAAAAGACGAATCCGCATGGTGGCCTTTCGCTGCAAATATTTGCAACGGACCTCGATAAAGATGCCATTGAGATAGCCAGGAAAGGGCTTTTTAATGAAAATATTAGTACCAATGTATCTACCGATCGTTTGAATCGTTTTTTTATTAAAACGGTGGAAGGTTACCGCATCAATACCGAGATACGGGAAATGATTGTTTTTGCGCAACACAACATCATCATGCATCCGCCATTAACCAAGATCGATATCCTCTCGTGTCGGAATCTTCTCATTTACATGGATGCCGAATTGCAAAAAAAACTGTTTGGATTGTTTCATTACAGCATCAATCCGGAAGGTATCATGTTGCTAGGTAGCTCTGAATCACTGGGCACGCAGAGTCAGCTTTTTTCTCAAGTAGATGCAAAATTGAAACTTTACAAACGGTCGGATACTTTACAAAAAAAAAATTTGTTGAATTTCCCTTCTTCTTTTTCCCAAAAAGAGACTTCAAATACAGAAAATCAACAACCGGTGAATACCTCCCAAAGTATTGAAAATCTGGCCAATCAATTATTGTTGCAACATTTTTCACCACCTGGTGTATTGGTGAACGAGAATGGGGATATCATTTACATTAGCGGTCGTACCGGTAAATATCTGGAACCTGCTGTTGGTAAGGCGAACCTGAATATTTTTGCTATGTTGCGGGATGGTTTACGCAACGAATTTCCGGTTGCATTTCACAAAGCAATTAAGACCAAAGAAACGGTTGTTGTGCGCAATATTAAAGTAGGTACAAATGAGGGCTACAAAATAGTGAATATAACCATTAAATGGATTGATAAACCAGATCCTCTACACGACATGATCATGATCATATTCAGTGATGTTCCAGAGATTCCTGGCCAAAAAAACATAAAGAAAAAGGCAAATGACATTTTAGAGAATTCGGTGCAATCCGAAGTGGAAAAAGAATTGCAAGATATGCATGAAGCCATGCAGAGTACACTCGAAGAAATGCAGACTTCGCAGGAAGAACTAAAATCGGCCAACGAAGAGCTGCAATCCACCAATGAAGAATTACAATCCACCAATGAAGAGCTTACCAGTTCTAAAGAAGAAATGCAAAGCTTGAATGAAGAACTTCAAACTGTGAACGTAGAGCTCCAATTAAAAGTGGATGATTTTTCACGGATTAAAAATGATATGAAGAACCTGCTTAACAGCACGGATATTGCAACGTTGTTTCTCGACAAAGAATTAAATATCCGACGTTATACCGATCAGGCTACCAAGATTTTCAAACTGATAAAAAGTGATATTGGACGCCCATTTACCGACCAGGTTTCTGAACTTATTTATCCGGAACTGGCAGCAGATGCAAAGGAAGTTTTAAAAACCCTCACCTTTATCAAAAAGCAGATTCCAACCAAGGACGGTCGATGGTTCTCCATTCGAATCATGCCCTACCGAACCTTCGATGACAGAATAGACGGTTTGGTGATCACCTTTTTCAACATTACAGACATCAAGCTGCTGGAAGCAGAATTGCATGAAACAGAACAAATGCATCGAATGATCCTAAAATCATCGACGGATATTATCCTAAGATTATCATCTGATTGGAAAATACTGGAATTTAATACAGAAGCTGAACGATTTTTCAAAAAGAAACAAAAAGAGGTCATCAACCAGAGCTTTATTGAACTGTTTGTTCCTGAATCTGATCAGAAAAAAACGGAGAAAGAATTGAAATTTTTACTGAAAAAAGGGTTGAACACCAATTTCAAAATGCAGTTACCAACAGCTGAAGGTTTTATTCCGGAAGTTGAATGGTCGGTCAATATCCTGCACAATAACCAGAGAAAACCCTCTGGAATGATTCTAATCACTAAAAAGACGAACCAAAAATGAATTACGACGAATTGGATTTGACGGATGCTCAATTGCTGCGCCAAAAAGCAGAAGATAAATTGAAAGCAGAAAAGAATGGTAATGCTCCCGTGACAGAAACCGAAGTTAAAAGACTTCTGCACGAGCTGCAAGTACACCAGATCGAGCTGGAAATGCAAAACGAAGAGCTTCGTCAGGCCAATGAAACGGCGGAGACGGCACTCCGAAAATACACCATGTTGTACGATTTTGCTCCAATGGGCTATTTTACACTGGATCAGGATGGCACCATCGAGGATCTTAATTTTACTGCAGCAGAAATGCTCGGTGACAAGCGTATTAGCTTACTGAAGAGCAACTTTAAACTATTCATTACCGAAGATTCTTTGTCAAAATTCAACAAATTTATTGATAGGATTTATTCCACAAACGCCAAAGAATCCTGCCAAATAATGCTTGGTTATGACGAGAAACCACTTTGTCCGGTTTATATGGAAGGCTTAGCACTGGAAGATAATCAAAAATGCTTTTTATCGGTATTGGATATTACGGCATTCAAAAAATAGATGGTTAGACCATATATCCAATCAGACCGCTGCATTTTGATTCATTTTTTTCTTGAATATACTTCGCATCTTTAAGTTATAGATGCTTGTCCGTTCCACTTCTCAATGTGTGAATGTTGTAATCCTTATCCTTTAATGTGTAATACTTTCCGACTGAAAAGTACGCACTTTTGTTAAGTGAACTACATTCACACATGTCCCGCCAGATGCGGTAACGTATAAAAATAGATTCCTATGACAAAGAAGAGAAATTTTATTTCTGCATGGACGGTTTTATCTGCTGTCACCATGCTGATGTTCTTTAGTGGATGTGCTAAAGAAGAAACCCCGGACAGATCGACTGTATATGATCTGAATGTGAAAGATGTACTCGGTGTGAGTGGAACAGTCACTTTTACAGAAACAAGCAGTACAGTTGCAACGATAGATATCAAGATGTTTGGTGCTCCTTCAGGCAGTCACCCAGTTGTTCTTAATATGTATTCAACAGTTGAAACAGGACCTGTCGTTCTGGTTCTTAATCCGGTAGATGCATCCGGAAACAGCTCTACAGCAATCACTGCAAAAACTTACGCACAGCTTATTACTTTCGACGGAAGTATACGAATTCTTCAAAGTTCTATTCAACCGAATGTCATTCTTGCACAGACAGATATTGGTGGTAATGAGATTACAACATCAAATAAATCCTTTGTTTTGACTTCTGTTGGTGAATTTGGAGTCTCTGGAAATGTTTTGTTTGAAAAAAGAGTCAATGGAAATACCTTGGTAACGATTTTACTTACCGGCCAGATTTCCGGTGATGTATATCCTGCTACCATCAATCTGGGATCGATATCTTCAGTCGGTGGTGGACCTGTGACATTAACACTAAACAATGTTGATGGAAGTAATGGAAAAAGTTATACAAATATCCGTCAACTGAATAGCGGTATTGAGATTACCTACGATAATTGGTTGGTTTACGATGGTTACGTAAACATTTATCAAAACACGATTAGTTTAGACAACGTCATCAGTCATGGAAATATTGGTTCTAATTAATTTGGTTACCACTACTTTCTATATCTTTTAATTTTTCAGGTTTATTTTAAACAATCATCCCCCACTCTCAGGAATTTTCCAGAGAGTGGGGATTTTTTATGTGTGAATTATATAATTCTATTGGAGTATTATGTAATTGAAAAGATTCTTGAACCTATACATTTATTCATTCATTAACCATTATAATAAACAATTATATTACTGGCATTTACAAACAAGAATTCCCCAATATTAATTAAAAAAATGTATCATGAAAAAAATCTTCTTTAGTCTTTTTTGCCTGTTTGGCGCTGTCTCCATTACATCTGCACAAGATGATGTAACAGTAGAAACAACGACCACTTCAACAATAACGACTCAGCCTCTTACAACATGTGAACACATTGAAGTTTCCCATTTTTCAATGAGTTTAAAAACCGGAGCCAATTATTTCACAATGGCACCTACTGAATACACCCGGTATGACAAACTAAACCTGATGGTTGGTGGTACAATGGACTACACCATTAACCCTTTGTTTGGAATAGGACTTGAATACAATTACAACGATTACACGCGCCCTTACCGGGTAGATTACAACCATTTTGGTAGTCTGAAAGGTGGAACTCACGATGCCGTACTCTATGGCTCCATCAATTTAAGCAATGCCATTTCTCCTTTCAGGAGTAAATTCTGGAAAAACCTGAACGTTTATGGTGATGCAGGTGCAGGTTTGTCTTCATATTATTTTGATTTAAATGGTGGCTCCTATACATCAAACAGCATTACAGCCCCTCCAACCTGGTTGGGTAAACTCGGTCTTAATGCGGAATTCACTTTGAATAAATCTATCAATCTGGCATTTGAAGGACAATACCGTGTCTATGATTCTAAAATCATGGGTGGCTGGATATCATCCAGCAAATGTGATGCATTCGTTGCAACCATTGGTTTGAGGTATAAATTTGCAGGTGGTGACAAGAAACATGCCAGAAACATCAGCCTGTGCGAATATTCTCCCAAACCAGTCCCTGTCATCATTAAAAAAGTGATACAAGGTGATACGGATGCAACACTAAACCGACTGAAAACAGTGGAACAGGAAAATGCGGCCCTAAAACAGAAAATGCAGGATGACGCAAAAAACGCCGCTATTCAAAAAACCCTGGAATTACAGAATGCAGCTCTTAAACAAGATTTGCAAAAGAAAGATGTTGAAACTAAAAATGCGAATATTCAAGAAACACTGTTGACAGAAAATTCCACCTTACAACAAAAGCTGGATAAAATGGAACAGGACATTAAAGACCTGGCAACTAAAAAAGAAGGTGTTGTCAGTGCTTCTTTTGAAACCATTGAATTCAAATCCGGTTCAAGCATCCTGACACCCAATTCAACAGAACTTTTGGATCAAATCTCCGGTATTCTTATTAACAATACCTACTGGTCCGGATTGAAAGTGTATGGTCATACCGATAACATTGGTTCATCTGTCTATAATCAAAGATTGTCTGAATCTCGTGCATTATCTGTTAAAACATACTTACTGGCCAAAGGAGTACCTACATCAAACGTCATTGCTATTGGAATGGGAGAAAACAAACCAACTGAAACCAATGATTCACCAGATGGTCGCCAGAAAAACCGTCGGGTGGAATTTGAAATAACAAAATAACTGTAACAGGGCATCACGCTTTCCCCTCCTGGTTGCACACCCCGATGATGAAGCACATCATTTCATTATCGGGGTTTTTATTCTTTTTTAGTTGTTACCAAATAATCTGTAATATGGATCCTAGAAAGAACTCCGTTGAATTAATTAAGGCAAACAAGGAACTCGCCTTTCAGAATAAAGAGAAAGGGAAACGAGCAGCAGAGTACAATATCCTGAATGAAGAACTCACGGACAGCATCAATCAAATTCGAAAAATAAATCTGGAGCTGTATTCTGCCAAGGAAAAAGCGGAAGAATCCGATATGCTCAAATCGATGTTTCTGGCAAATATGAGCCACGAAATCCGTACCCCAATGAATGCAATCATGGGCTTTTCTGATTTACTGCTGGAAGAAGGACTGTCCAAAGCAAAAATTGGAAAATATGTTCAGATTATCCATTCAAGCAGCTTGCAACTCTTGACTGTAATCAGTGACATACTGGATATATCAAAAATAGAGGCCGGCCAGATTCATTTTAGTTCAGACCTGATTGATATCAACAAATTGATGAGTCAACTCTTTCAAACGTATAAAAAATCGGGTAAGCTTAAAAATAACCGATTGCGGTGTACCTGTGAGAAACCAAAAGAGACGGTTCAAACTATGACCGATGGAAATAGAATTAAACAGGTGCTTTGCAACTTATTGGATAATGCCATAAAATTTACAAACAATGGCGCTATTGAAATGGGCTATAAAATGGTTGGAAATTTCATAGAGTTCTACGTGAAAGACACCGGTATTGGTATTTCACAGGATAATCATGAACTTGTTTTTCAAAGATTCAGACAGGTAGATGCCACTGATAATCGTATCAATGGTGGTAATGGTCTGGGTTTATCCATTTCAAAGGCATTGGTTGAAAAACTGGGTGGTAGTATTCATTTAAAGTCAAACCTCGGGAAAGGTTCTGAAATTCGTTTTACCATACCTATCACAAATAGCACCTTGATAAATTTGGATCAGCTTACTGATACCTTCTCAATACCTTTGTTTGAGGGTGAAGGAAAAACAATTCTGATTGCTGAAGATGAAATAAACAGTTATGCCTATTTTGAAGAAATCCTAAGGACATCTAAAGTGAAAATAATACATGCATGGAACGGAAATGAAGCTGTAGAATTTGTAAAAAACGATTCCAACATTTCTTTGGTCCTGATGGATATAAAAATGCAGGATATGAATGGATATGAAGCTCTGAGGGTCATTAAGAAGATCAGACCTGAATTGCCGGTCATTGCACAAACAGCCTATGCAATGAGTCTTGACATAACGCAATCGTTACAGGCAGGTTTTGACAACTATATTTCCAAACCTATAGCCAGAGACTCACTCATTGAATTAATCTCCGGGTATTTGAAATAAGGCTGGTATGTGTGATTCATGTAATTTATACCTTGGATTGTGTAATTTAAAAGAACACGAAGTCACGACTTTTGTATGGATGGAAATTAATCCATCATTTTATAAATACACTATATGAAAGTAAAATTACTTCATACATTAGCAGCAGTAATACTGCTTACCTTGCCGGCATTAACTTTTGCAAAAGCTCCAAATTTGGGCACTGCAGCCGATTTCGTGCTTTTTACAACCAATGGCGCTGTAAGCAATACCGGAATCTCGCAACTCACAGGAAATATCGGGACCAACAATGGTTCCAGCACAGCCTTTGGTAATGTGAACGGTGTCATGCACGATGGAGATGGTGCCAGTGCACAATGTGCAGCCGATTTATTGATAGCCTACAATGAGCTGAATAGTACCATTCCAACTTTTTTTCCTTCACCCTTGCTTGGAAACGGCGCAACACTGGAACCAGGGGTTTACTCTATATCCGGTGAAGCCAGTCTGAATCTTGGTCTGACATTGGATGCCAAAGGTGATCCCAATGCTGTCTTTGTTTTTCAAATAAACGGTGCATTTTCTACAAACGCCGCTTCTGAAATCCATCTGATCAATGGCGCAATGGCTTGTAATGTCTTCTGGAAAATTGAAGGTTTGGTCAGCATGGCTTCAGGTACATCCATGAAAGGTACCATCATTGCAAATAACTCCGCCATTCTTATAAATACAGGTAGTTCGCTTGAAGGGAGAGCCCTTTCCACAGCGGGAGCAATTTCAATTGATGGCGTTTATGCATATACTCCCGTTGGTTGTGGTAGTCCTTATCTGACAGGCCCTAAAGCTCCAAACCTACTTTCAACTGAGTCCTATGCCATCTTTTCCTCGGATGGAGCTGTTTCAAATACAGGAATTACTCATGTTAAGGGTGATGTAGGCACAAATGTAGGTCTGACTACAGGATTTGAACCTCTTTTTGTCACAGGAGCTCTACATCCGATTCCAGACGTTTCTACAGCAAAATGTGCCGCAGATCTGTTGACCGTTTACAATTATTTGAATGTTTTGCCAGTAGACATCGAACTATTATATCCTGCACAATTCGGACACAACCTGGTGCTTACACCTCATACCTACCTGCTCAATGCAGCGACTGTATTCACAGATTCACTGTATCTGAATGCACTGGGTAACGAGGATGCAGTATTTGTCATTAAAATTAATGGAGCACTGACAACAAGTACTTATTCTAAAGTGCTTTTAATCAATGGTGCTCAGGCAAAAAACGTGTACTGGAAAGTCGAAGGTGCTGTTAACATTAACAACTATTCCGTATTCAAAGGTACTCTTGTATGCAACAACGGTGCATTGGGTGCAATAAACACTGGTGTAGTATTTGAAGGAAGGGCACTGACAACAAATGGCGCTTTGACAACTTCGGCAATCACATTGACCATTCCAACAGATTTTGTACCAACAAGTTTACAGGAAACAAATTTACAATCTGGAAGAGAAATAGTTGAACTATATCCCAATCCATTTAGTTTATATATAAATGTAGTCTTCAATAGTGAATCAAAAATGGATCAGTATGTCTTGACTGTATACAATGTCATGGGTGAAGAGGTCTTAAAGAGCAAAATTACAGAACAAAACACTACAATTGATACAAGCAAGATCCCCTCTGGCTTGTACTTTTACAAGATTATTGCACACGATCAGATCATTCAATCAGGAAAACTGATCTCAAAACAATAGTCTTTCAATTTATCAAACTTAATAATTAATTAAAAAAACAAAAGTCATGGGAAATCTTCTTTACATCATTGCAGTAATATTGGTTATTGCATGGTTAATCGGCTTTTTTGCATTCAGTGTAGGTGGAATCATACATATTCTTTTGATTATTGCCCTGATCGCTGTCATATTCAGAATCATTCAAGGAAAAAGAATTTGAAAAAACTAATTGATTTATAAATAATTATCCCTATCTTTCACCCAACAAATTTAAAAAGACAATGAACAAAGGAACAGTTAAATTTTTTAATGAATCAAAAGGTTTTGGTTTTATTAAAGACGCAGAGTCATCAAAAGAGTATTTCGTACATTCAAACGGTTTGAAAGACCAAATCACAGAAAATGATGAAGTTACTTTTGACCTTGAAGAAGGTAAAAAAGGATTAAATGCAGTAAATGTTAAATTGGCATAAGTTGCCGATCACTGACTATTTACCAATAATCACATAAAAAAGGCCGTCGCAAAATATTTGTGACGGCCTTTTTTATGTTTAAATGTCAACGGGCACCTTTTTTCAGGTAATGTTCGTATCGTGTCCATACCTCCATCACGAATTGTGCAGTCTCATTACCTCTCAAATACCCCTGCTCACAGACCGGATCCTGATAGTATTCGGGGCGGCTTTTCAGTAAGATAAATTTACCCACATTCTCACCATCCCACATGTCGGGGTTCTGCTTGTGTTTACGAGCCAATGCTCTGGCGTCCTTAATGTGTCCGTAACCACAGTTATAAGCCGCAATGGTGAGCTTGATGCGTTGTTCTTTGTCAGAAATGCCCGATAAATACCGTTCGTATAAACGCAACAGTTTGGCTGCACCCCGAATGCTTGTCTGGGAATCAAATAAGCTATCCCTTGGCAGACCAAGAACCTGAGCTGTTTTTGGCATTATTTGCATCAAACCTTTGGCACCAGTCCAATTTTCAGCCAAAGGGTCAAAATTGGATTCCTGATAAGCAATTGAGGCCAGCAACCTCCAGTCCCAACCTATTTTTTTGGCATAAATCTTAAACAGCGGATCAAACGATGAGATACTCCCATTACTTAGTACGATCAGACCGGAGGTCAAATATTTGGAAGGTCCTTTGCTGAGCTCAAAATAACGCTTCGTTGTCGATTTGTACTCGGTACTCTGAAGGTTTTTCCTGAACCAGTCGTCTACCTTTGCGGCCAACAACCGGGACGTCTTTCTGACCATCCAGGACGAATGTTGTGAAAAGCTGAGAGCGAGTGATGTACTGATGTTTTTGTAAAAAGTCTTGTTGAATTGTGCAATATTATTGTCGACCACCGTGTAATCAATTTCTCCCATGGCAACCATACCGATCAGGTCTTCCTCTGAAAGGCTGTCTATATCTACCGTTCTGATGCGAATACCTCCGCCGATTTCACTGTTCAGGTGTTGGAGTCTGGTCAGGTGCCTGCTACCTTTGTGCACCACCACGGTTTTACCTATGAGCTCTGTAACTTTACGAATTCTTTTGGAAGGGTTGTCATTCTGTTGAACAAGCACTTGATGGGTCAGAAATTCACGTCCGCAATACAGAAAGTTCTTTTTGCTCTCCATCGTTTTGGGAAGGTTATAGGCAACGATATCCCCTTCTCCCCTTTCCAGCATCCCGATCAAAGCTTTGGGATTGGGTGCAATGACCATCTTCAGTTTTAGTCCGAGCGAATCTGCCAGACGGGAACAAATTTCATATTCATATCCCATTTCCTTATCCCGATAGATGAAATAAGAAGCAGAACTGTACAGGGTCAATGCCCTCAGTTCGCCTTTTTTCTGGATTTGAGGTAAGTCTACAATACTGGCCTTTTCTTTGGAAATCCTCACTTGCTGGTATATGATAATGGCAGAAAGTAGTAGGACAAAACCAGTTAAAAGCCGCAAATTGATGCGATGATGTTTGTGTTTGATCTTAAACATGTCGTAGATTTGTGTCTAAATGTACTTAGATTTTATAAAAAAAATGGGGGCTGATGAAAATATATGCTAAATTTCGTGAAAAGATGTATTTATGCATATATTTACCAGAATTCAGAACGATGGTGAATATTGATTTTTAAGTTTCAACAATAAAAATTGTTATAAAATGAAAAATTATATGTTTTTATGACATACATTTGAGCGTTTTTATCTCAAATTGCATAAGGTAACAAAAGGGTACATGAGGTATGTACCTGTATTCAACTCAGGTTCAACAACAAATGAAACAATCAACATCTGCCAGTACGACTTCGAAAGTCACGATGGCCGGCTTACTGATCACTTTAGGGATCGTTTATGGGGATGTAGGGACATCTCCTCTTTACACCATCCGGGCTATTTTAAACGGAGCATCTACCATCAATAAGGATTTTATCCTTGGTGCCATTTCCTGTGTTTTCTGGACGCTCACGCTGCAGACAACCTTCAAGTACATTATCATTACACTGCGTGCCGACAATAAGGGGGAAGGTGGAATACTTTCACTTTTTGCCCTGTTGAAAAAACGGAACAACTGGTTGTATATCGTTGCCATTATTGGGGGATGTGCGCTGTTGGCTGATGGGATTATAACTCCCGCTATTACAGTTACATCAGCCGTAGAGGGGTTAAAGCTTTTCAATCCGGACATCCCTGTTTTGAGTGTAGTCATTGCAATCATTACCCTTTTATTCATCGTACAGCAGTTTGGAACATCCTTTCTGGGCAAGTCTTTCGGACCCATTATGTTATTTTGGTTTTCAATGCTTGGAGTTTTGGGAATTTCTCAAATAATACATTCCCCAGAGATCCTCCTGGCTATAAATCCTTGGTATGCTTTCAAGCTTTTGTCTGAATACCCAAACGGTTTTGTATTACTTGGTGCCGTATTTCTTTGTACCACTGGAGCAGAAGCATTGTATTCAGACCTGGGTCATTGCGGTATTCGAAATATCCGAACGTCCTGGTTATTTGTAAAAACGACACTGTTACTCAACTACTTCGGGCAGGGTGCATGGATCATCAATCATCTGAATGAAGTAACATCCAATGTCAACCCCTTTTATGCCATCATGCCGGATTGGTTTTTGATACCTGGTATCTTTATTTCTACAGCTGCGGCTATCATTGCCAGCCAGGCCTTAATCAGTGGTTCATACACCATTATCAGCGAGGCTATATCGCTGAACTTTTTCCCAAAAGTGCGTATTCATTATCCGACAGACGTCAAAGGGCAAATGTATATCCCATTAATCAATACCATTCTCTGGGCAGGTTGCTGTTTTATAGTGCTCTATTTCAAAGAATCATCAGGTATGGAGGCAGCATATGGACTTGCCATCACCATTGCCATGCTGATGACTTCCGTGCTTTTAATGTTTTACCTGAAGGGCAAAGTGCCAGTTCTAATTCATGTATTACTGGGCATTATTTTCTTTTCAATTGAATTATCCTTTTTAGCCGCAAATCTCACAAAATTCACGAAAGGTGGCTGGATTTCCTTATTAATTGCTGGTATTTTCATCCTTGTGATGTATTCCTGGCAAAAAGGCAGGCGTATCAAAAACAGCTTTATCACTTTTGTGAATATCAAGAAGTACCTCCCCATCATCGAAGACTTGTCGCAAGACAAGGCGGTACCTAAATATGCATCCAACCTGGTATACATCACTCATGCCAATTATAAGATGCAAATTGAGAATAAGATACTATACTCCATGCTTCGTAAACAGCCTAAAAGAGCGGATGTTTACTGGTTGCTTCACGTAGACATCGTTGATGATCCGCACACCACGGAATACGAGGTCAGTGAACTGATTCCCGGTGTCTTGATGCGCGTAGACCTGAGACTTGGTTTTAAGGTCCCAACCAAAGTGAATCTTTATTTTCACAACATCGTCAATGAATTGATGGAAAGTAAAAAAGTGGATTTGATCAGCAAATACCCATCCTTACACAATCACAACATATTGAGTGATTTCAGGTACATTGTCATTGACCGGGTACCAAACAAAGATTACGAATTTGCCAATGCACAGAAGTTTGTGATGAACATGTTCTTCTTGATTCGTAAAATAGGTATGAATGATGTCAAGCATTTTGGTCTGGACACTACGAACGTCAGTGTGGAAGAAGTACCATTGCTTGCCCGGTCAGAGATTATTAAGAACGATAAGGAATCACTCAAAAACAGAGAATCCTCGGATATCATGAAAATCAAGGTCACGGACCTGAAGTTTACCAAGATAGAAAGTAATGATGAGTATTGAGGTTAAACCTTAAAAACACTAAAGCCTGACATTTTATGAATGCCAGGCTTTAGTGTTTTATAAAAGAATTATTCGTTATAAATCCTCAAATGTACTGGATGACTCGGCACTCTCTTCTTCAGCCGGTTCGTTGCCAGTGCAGTTGTATTCATTTCCGGCAGGAACGCCAAAGGTGTCGTTTTCTGAATAACCCAGTTTCTTGTCTGCATAGACCTTCTGCATATACAAAGCCCATATAGGTAGTGACATAGCAGCACCCTGACCTTCGTTGGTCGTATCGAAATGTATATCGCGATCTTCGCCACCTACCCAGACGCCACTCACCAATTTGGGTGTAAAGCCCATAAACCAACCGTCCGAGTTGTTTTGAGTCGTTCCTGTCTTACCACCCATCTGACCTTTCAAATTGAAACGGAAACGTACGCGGCCACCAGTACCACCGTCAATGACTGCCCTTAGCATGGATATCATTTTGTAGGACGTTTTCTCACTGAAAATCTCAGACATCTGAGGTGAAAAATGGGTGATGATGTTCCCATTTTTATCTTCAATACGTGTTACGAACATTGGTTTGACACGAATGCCCCGGTTGGCAAAAGCAGTATAGGCACTCACCATCTCAGCTACAGAGGCCTCACCTGCACCCACACATAGCGGATAAACAGGGTCTAACTGACCATTCAAGCCAAACGAACGAAGCATACGGACAAAAGCGATGGGTGAAAAATGACTCATGACATACGCTGAAATCCAGTTGTTTGAATTGGCTAAGCCCCAACGCAACGTAACCACTTCGCCTACTCGATTCTTGTTCTCATTACGCGGTGTCCATGGGCCCGACGCGGTCTGGATGGTTATTGGTTGATTCTTGGTTGTTTCACAAGGTGACATACCCTCTTCCATAGCCATGGAATATAGGAAAGGTTTAATGGTAGATCCAATCTGTCTGCGGCCTGTCATGACCATATCGTATTGGAAAGCAGTGAAATCAACTCCACCAACATAAGCCATCACATGTCCGTTCATTGGATCCATAGACATAAATCCGGCACGAAGGAAATGTTTGTGGTAGCGGATGGAATCCAGAGGCGACATAATGGTATCCCTCATTCCACGGTAACTGAAGACAGACATTTCAATTTTTTTATTGAAAGCTTTATCAATTTCTCTTTCCGAATATCCGGCTTCTTTCATGACCCGATATCTTTCCGATTGTCTGACAGCCCTTTTCAGAATACTCTTTACCTGTTCTTCTTTCAGGTTCCTGGTAAATGGTGCATAGCTGCGACCTTTTTTCTCCTTGAAAAACTTATCCTGCAAATTTTCAGCAATGTGTTCATAGACAGATTCTTCTGCATATCTTTGCATGCGGGAATCAATGGTGGTATATATTTTTAGCCCATCCGTATAGAGGTTGTAATAGGAACCATCCTCCTTGGTATTTTTGTTGCACCATCCGTAAAGCGGGTTGGTTTCCCAAGCCAGGGAGTCATCGCTGTACATTTGTTTCTGCCAGCTGGCATATTGACTTCTTCTGGGCTCGTCCTTGGCCAGCATTTGTCTCAGATACTCCCTGAAATAGGGGGCAAGGCCTTCTTTATGGTCTACACGGTGAAAGTCAAGACCCATGGGGAGCACCTTGGTTTTTTCACAGGTGGATTCCGAAATAAAACCAGCTTTACGCATTTGTTCAAGTACCACATTGCGTCTTTGTCTGGTACGTTCGCTGTATTTCCTGGGATTGTAATAGGAGGAGTTTTTGCACATACCAACCAATGTTGCTGACTGCGCCAATGTAAGCTTGTCGGGAGTCGTTCCAAAATAAGCTGTGGCAGCTGTTTTAATGCCAACTGCGTTATTACCAAAACCGTATTGGTTCAAATACATGGTCAGAATTTCTTCTTTCGTATAAAAACGTTCCAATTGGACGGCAATAACCCATTCAATTGGTTTTTGCAAACCTCTTTGAAAAACATTATCCGCATGTGGGGTGTAAAGCTGTTTGGCCAACTGTTGGGTAATGGTACTGCCACCGCCTGCTTTCTTTTGCAAAAAGATCCCACGCTTCACCACGGCACGGAACAACGCTTTAACGTCTATACCGGAATGTTCCTTAAAACGTATATCCTCCGTTGCAATCAACGCTTTTACCAGGTTTGGTGAAAGATTGTCATAAGACACAGGTACTCTGTTTCCACTTTCACCAAAATAATAGGTACTCAGCATTTCACCATCGGATGATATGAGTTCAGTGGCCAGTTGATTTTTGGGATTTTCCAGCTCCTCAATGGCAGGCATATATCCAATCCACCCATTGGCAATCATGAAAAACAGGATGACAGACAGAACCAGTCCTGCTCCAACAGTCCACCAGAAAATGTGTATTATTTTACTCACAATAGTGTTTTTATCGTTTTTTGCTGGAGCTTTAGCACCCGGTTTGCCAAAGGAGTATGCTCCGTCTTTCATTTTAAATTTCTCAGTCAGACCCATAAAAATTGGTTTTATTTAATTGCTCGTGTCACTCAGGTTTGTACTTCTTTGTAAACACGCAAAAATACGATTTTCTTTGACATCAATCAACATGATTTTTCCATTAGTTTTTTGGGACAGGCACCTCCCTTTCTATAAAAGTTTTTGTACTTTTGTGTATTCGATAACCAACAGAGTCTACGGTATGTCATCCAAAAGCATTGTTTCCATCACTGATTATTCCAAAGATCAGATTATTAGTATTTTAGACAGTGCAGCAACCTTCGAAGCCAACCCCAATCAGACCATTCTCAACGGGAAAGTTGCCGCTACCCTCTTTTTTGAGCCTTCCACCAGAACCCGCCTCAGTTTTGAAACGGCAGTCAACAGACTTGGTGGACGAGTCATCGGCTTTTCAGATGCTTCCACTTCGAGTTCTGTTAAAGGTGAAACACTGAACGATACCATCAAAATGGTGTCCAACTACGCCGACATCATCATCATGAGGCACCATCTGGAAGGCGCTGCCCGCTATGCATCTGAGGTGACTTCCATTCCTGTCATCAACGCCGGTGACGGATCGAACCAACACCCGTCACAAACAATGCTTGACCTTTACTCCATACGCAAGACTCAGGGCAAATTGGAAAATATCAAGATTGCGATGGTGGGCGACCTCAAATATGGCCGCACCGTTCACTCACTCCTGATGGCTTTAACGCATTTTTCACCCCAGTTTTATTTTATTGCACCCGACGAACTTAAAATGCCGGAAGAATACAAAATCATTTGCGACAAACAGGGGATTCAATATGTTGAAAAAACAGAGTTTGATACCGATGTGATCAACGATATGGACATTCTTTATATGACCAGGGTTCAGAAAGAACGTTTTACAGACCAGATGGAATATGAAAAAGTCAAGAATGTCTATACCCTACGAAACAAGATGCTTGAACATTCAAAAGAGAATCTGCGCATTCTGCATCCGCTGCCCAGAGTCAATGAAATTGACATGGATGTGGATGCCAATCCAAAAGCATACTATTTCGAACAAGCCAGAAACGGACTCTTTGTTCGCCAGGCAATGATTTGTGACGCATTGGGACTGATTTAAAAATAAAAGACAATGACTCAAAATAACGAAAAAGAGCTTCAGGTTAAAGCACTGAAAAACGGTACAGTGATAGACCACATTCCTTCAGACAATCTGTTTAAGGTCGTTTCATTGTTGCAGCTGGATATCGCCAAGAACCAGATAACCATAGGAAACAACCTCAACAGTAAGCGAATGGGCAAAAAAGGAATCATCAAGGTTTCAGAGCGCTACTTCTCGGAAGAGGAATTAAGCAGAATTGCCCTGATTGCCCCAACTGCGAAAATAAACCTCATCAAGGATTTTGAGGTTATTGAAAAAAAAGAGTTGAGCCTACCGGATCAGTTTTCAGGCATTGTAAAATGTCCGAACCCAAAGTGCATCACAAACAACGAACCGATGAAAACCCGTTTTGATGTGATTACCAAAGATCCCATCGTATTGAAATGCTTGTATTGTGAAAGAGAAATCAAACAAGACGATATTCAACTATTTTCCCATTGATTGCAGGATATTTAAAAAGAAAGATTTAAAATGAAAAAAGATTGGAAACCGGGCACGATGATTTATCCGTTACCAGCAGTGATGATTAGCTGTGGTGCGGAAGAAAGTGAGTATAATATCCTGACAGTCTCCTGGGTTGGCACACTGTGCACAAACCCGCCCATGTGTTATATTTCGGTACGTCCGGAGCGTCACTCCTATCCCATCCTCAAAAAAAACATGGAATTTGTCATCAACCTGACAACCAAAGATCTGGCTTATGCAACCGACTGGTGCGGAGTTCGTTCGGGTAAGGACTACAACAAATTCTCTGAAATGAAGCTTACACCGGGCAAATCAACGGTCATCAACGCCCCCACCATTGTTGAATCGCCCTTATGTATTGAATGTCGCGTACGGGAAGTGGTGAGCCTGGGTTCGCACGATATGTTCATCGCCGATGTAGTAAACGTTCAGGCCGATGAACAATACATCAACCCTGAAACAGGCGCCTTCGAACTGGAAGAAGCAGATTTACTGGTCTATTCACACGGTTTCTACCACGAGATAGGTCAGCAGATCGGAAAATTCGGCTGGTCGGTACAGAAAAAGAAAAAGTAAAGGTCAAGTCAAAAAAAAGAATGGTACCTTTGCAGCTTCAAAAAAAACAGGTATTATTCCCCCTCAAAAAAGTACTAAATACCCTAAATATACGATAGATTTATGAAGAGAGATCAAGTCATTTTCGACATCATCGAACGCGAACACCAACGCCAGTTAAAAGGCATTGAGCTGATTGCTTCAGAAAATTTTGTAAGTGATCAAGTGATGCAAGCCATGGGGACATGGTTGACCAATAAGTACGCAGAAGGCTATCCAGGCCATCGCTACTACGGTGGTTGCGAAATCGTTGATGAAAGCGAACAGATCGCCATTGACCGCCTCAAAAAACTGTTTGGTGCAGAATATGCAAATGTTCAGCCACACTCTGGTGCACAAGCAAATGCAGCTGTATTCCTTGCAGTCATGAATCCGGGAGACAAATTTCTAGGATTGAACCTTTCACACGGTGGTCACCTTTCACACGGTTCGCCCATCAATAGTTCAGGCATCTACTACCAGCCATTGGCATACAATGTAAAAGAAGACACAGGTCGCGTGGATTATGACCAGATGGAAGAAGTGGCATTGAAGGAACGTCCAAAATTGATTGTTGGTGGTGCTTCTGCTTATTCACGTGAATGGGATTACGCCAGAATGCGTGCCATTGCCGATAAGATTGGTGCCCTACTGATGATAGATATGGCTCACCCTGCCGGTTTGATTGCAGCAGGTTTACTTGAAAACCCTCTGAAATTTGCTCACATTGTAACATCTACAACTCATAAGACCCTTCGTGGACCACGTGGCGGTATCATCCTTTTGGGCAAGGATTTTGAAAACCCATGGGGCAAGAAAACGGCCAAAGGTGAAATCCGCAAGATGTCCTCTTTATTGGATTCAGCTGTATTCCCTGGTATTCAGGGTGGCCCACTGGAGCACGTGATTGCATCAAAAGCAGTAGCTTTCGGTGAAGCTCTTGAACCAGAATACAAAGTTTACCAATCCCAGGTTCAGAAAAATGCCGCAGTAATGGCTCAGGCTTTTATGGATAGAGGATACAAAGTCATTTCCGACGGTACAGACAACCACTCCATGTTGATTGACCTACGTACTAAATTCCCGGACCTTACAGGTAAAGTGGCTGAAAAATCACTTGTATTGGCAGACATCACCATAAACAAAAACATGGTTCCATTTGATACCCGTTCCGCTTTCCAGACTTCCGGTTTCCGGGTAGGAACACCGGCTATCACCACCCGTGGCGGTAAGGAAGGGTTAATGACTGAAATTGTAGAATTGATTGATACCGTACTGAATGCTCCTGAAGATGCAGCAATCATTAAGGCTGTCCGCGAAAAAGTCAACAGAACAATGACCGACTATCCATTGTTCGCATATTAAGCATATCGTTTAAGAATTACTAAGAGAGGCTGTATCAGAAGTTTGATACAGCCTCTCTTCATGTATGGGAGATATTTAAAAGGGCGCATACAGGTGCGTACTTTTTGTATATGTCGATGTTGGCCGAAGGATCTATTTTAACATCCCGGAGACTCCCCGTATCACCCAAACCGCAGCAATTGCAAGCAATACCCTCGGAACTGTTATCCATAAGATGGGCACACCGATGGCTACGAAAATGAGCGTATCTTCCAGTAAGGAGTGGCTGATAGCCAGGTGATTGTTGAGCATCTTTGCATCTGACCGACTGAGTTTACCCTCTTCCACTTCTTCGATCAAGATGGCCGAACCATAGGTCAATCCAACAATATTGGCTATAAACCATAAGAAGGAACAATCTTTGGACAGACCCATAAATCGCATCATTGGAGCAAAAATCCGCGATAGGGCATCCATGATCCGAAATTCTTCCAGCAATCGTTGAAGTATCATTAGTGCAGTCACAATCAAAGCTATCTTGATACTGAGTACAACAATACCCGATGCCCAATCCATCAAAACCTGACTAAGGGGTATATCAGCTACTTGTACGAAAGCGACAGAAGTGGCTGTTCCCATATTCTCAGGCAACACCAGATTCCATATGAAAGCAGCTAAGAAGCTCATGCCAATGCGCAGACCAAGCATAAAGAAGTAAGACGATCCTGTTCGCTTCTGAACGGCTGATTCGACCAGTGTATTGTGAGATATCAGGCACATGATGGCCAGTATGGTCATTTCACGAACAGTCATGCCCAAGGAGCTGATAATGGCAATCGGCGCATATAAAGGAAGAAAAATACTGCAAACAAAAGCGATGGAGGAAGATCCTGGCAAACCCACTGCCTGAAACAAAGGATTGAGCACCACAGATACATAATCAAGCAAACCCGAGTACTGCAACAAACGCACAGCCAGTGAAATTGGAATGATTAGCTTCAGCAACCAAAAAATGGTCCGTCCCGCTTTGGGAAAACTACCCCTCACAGCTTTTAAAATACGATCGTTGTTTGACATTTATGGAAAAATACTTAAAAAAATAACGCCGATATTCACTCCCTCTTTTTTTAATCTTATATCCGACTATCTAATTACACCGCACAAGAAAATTTAAATAGAGTGCGAAGATCAAGGCACTTTTAGTTAGAAACACCGGAGCGTACTTTTCGTACGTGAGGATTTTCTAAATAAAAGTAACGCCGATATTCACGCTCTATTTAAATTTTTCTCTATTTTTTGAAGAAACGATCCATCTCCCGCTTATCATCCTTCTCCCTCAACGAATCACGCTTATCGTATTCCTTTTTCCCTTTAGCAACCGCAATTTCAATCTTGGCCAATCCCTTTTCATTGATGTACAATTTGGTAGGCACAATTGTATAACCGGTTACCATGGTCAATCGGTTCAATTTCTTTAATTCCTTCCTATTGAGTAAGAGTTTGCGGTCACGTCTGGGTACATGGTTGTTGTAGGATCCAAAAAAGTATTCAGTAATCTGTATATTCTTGGCCCACAATTCTCCATTGTTCATCAGACAATAGCTGTCCGTGAGACTTACCTTGCCCAGACGAATGGATTTGATTTCCGTACCTGTCAGGACAATACCGGCTGTAAAGAACTCCGTCAATTCGTAATCGAATGAGGCTCTTTTATTTTTGATGAGTATTTTGGAACTAGGTTGTGTCATTTATTTGAGTCCAGGCAATATTATAAGAAAAATCTTTTCAACAATTAAAGGCAAAGCCAGAATGGCAACACTGACCAACGTTGTAAACCGTCCCTGCTTAGACTCCTCTACCGAATAGAAATGGGTGGAAGCTTCCCAGACAAGGACAACGACATAAAAGAACAAGATATTCATAAAAAAGAAATCAGAAATCAGTTTGGTCAAAATACTGATCACCAATACCGGTGTTGAAGCAAAAGCGGTCAACATTTGAGCACGGCGTCTGTCTGACTTCATATGGAACCAACGTACAAAGCTATAATCCAACACCTTTGCCGTTAGAAAAAAGCCTAAAACACCAGATGCTAAAGAAACAATCAAAAATCGCAATCCAACCAATAAAATGTCCTTGAACTCCAGGTCTTCATAACCCTTGATAAAGGGATTCAAGAAAGCAGTAAAAGCAACCGCAAAAATCAGCGGATAGAAATAACGGGTCAGGTACTTCTTTTTATCTTCAGAATTCTGTGAAATGCTGTCCCAGGTTTTGGAAGGTGCTACCAGAATTTCCCATACGCGTTTAAACAAATACATGATAGATACACTTAAAAATGACTGGCAAAGATACATAATCTCTAACGAAGTAAGCGACAGGTTTTGATTGAATGTATCTGAAAAATCAGATAAAAGTAAGCGTTTCAACCTTATTCAAAGCAGCCTCCAATCTTTCTGCTTTGTTCTTTCTGATTCGTAGCGTCATTCCGCAATCCATATCGTAATCCTGATACAAAATATGCGCATCAAATGTCTTGACAAGTTTCATCACATCGTTCATGAAAGGAAATTCAAATCTAAATATAAAATCCTGGTCAACAGTCATTTCTACAATTTCTGCAGTTAAAAGAGCTTCGGCAGAAGCCGCTTTATAAGCTACCACCAAACCACCTGTTCCCAACAATATTCCACCGAAATAGCGGATGACAACCACCAGCACATTGGTCAGACCAAAAGATAAAATCTGCCCATGTATGGGACGCCCTGCTGTTCCGGATGGTTCTCCGTCATCGTTCGCACGGAACTCCTCTCCTTCAGGACCAACAACATATGCGTAACAGACGTGTCTGGCATCGTGATAGGTCTTTCGATAGCTTTCCAGGATGGGTTTCACTTCAGCTACACTCTGGACCGGATGGGCAAAAGCGAGGAATTTGCTGCCTTTTTCCTTATAAAGGCCTTCACTCACATCCTTTATCGTCTTGTAGGTGTCCGTTTGCATGGAACAAAGATACAAATTCATACTTAAAAAAACGGCTGGCATTCTTAGTGAATGTCAGCCGTTCATTTATGGGTTATGACTTTATGCCAGTTTGTGAATGACCAAACCTGAACGAAGTTTCGGTTCGAACCAGGTCGTCTTTGGAGGCATAATATTTCCGCTGTCCGCTATATTGATCAGCTGACTCATGGAAACGGGATACAATGCCAACGCCACTCTCATTTCACCGCTATCTACGCGCTTGGAAAGCTCTCCAAGCCCACGGATACCACCGACGAAATCAATGCGCTTGTCGGAACGGAGATCCTTAATACCTAGCACCTCATCGAGAATCAGATTGGAAGAAATAGTTACATCCAAAACACCAATGGGATCGTTGTCATCGTAGGTATCTGCCTTTGCTGTCAATGAATACCAGTTACCTGAAAGGTACAGGGCAAAATTATGCAGGCAACAGGGCTTGTAGATTTCAGCACCTTTTTTCTCTATGTCAAAATGCTTGGAAACAGCTTCCAGAAAGGCCTCATCGCTTAAACCATTCAGGTCCTTGACCACACGGTTGTAATCAATGATGGTCAGCTGATTGTCCGGAAAACATACTGCCATGAAATAATTGTACTCTTCATCACCCCGATGATTGGGATTCTGCATGGCTTTCTCAGCACCTACAAGTGCTGCTGCAGCAGAACGGTGATGACCGTCTGCAATATAAAGTGCTGGGATAGCTGCAAATAGTTCGGTAATATGTTTGATATCCGCATCCTCCTGTATGATCCAGAAATGATGACCAAAACCATCCGGTGCTACAAAGTCGTAAAGGGCAGGTTCCGAAGTATATTTAGCGACAATGCTATCAATTTCAGGTTGAACAGGATAGGCAAAGAATACCGGTTCGATGTTGGCGTTGTTGATGCGAACATGCTTCATTCGATCTTCTTCTTTATCCCTTCTGGTCAGTTCATGCTTCTTGATGGAACCCTGCAGGTAATCGTCCACATTGGCACAGACCACAAGACCATACTGGGTAAGACCGTTCATGGTCTGAGCATAGATGTAGTACTTTTCTACTTCATCCTGTACCAACCAGTTGTTATCCTGAAATTTACAGAAATTTTCTGCGGCTTTCCGATAGACAATTTCTTCGTGTTCGTCCTGCCCTATGGGAAAATCTATTTCCGGTTTGATGATGTGGTATAATGACTTAAGGTTGTCACCAGCTTCTAAGCGGGCTTCTTCCGAATTCAAAACATCATAGGGACGGGACGCCACCAATTCTACGAGTTCAACAGGTGGACGTACGCCTTTGAAAGGTTTGATCTTGGCCATAAAAATTACTTGTTTACGCGGAATCGTTCGTTACCATTTACCAGAAAGTCTACAATCTGTTCTGCAGCTGCAATACCGGCATTGATATTGGCTTCAGATGTTTGAGCACCCATTTTCTTAGGAGTAGAAAAATAGCGTTCCGGAAACTTAGCACAGAAAGTAGCGTGAGCAGCCGGCATGATATCAGTCAGGTAACGGATATCTGAACGTTCTTCCATCAGGCCAATCAATCCAACTTCATCAATGACTTCTTTACGTGCTGTATTTACGAGCATGGCACCTTTTGACATTTTTCCGACCAATGCTGCATTGATTGAATTCTTTGTTTCTGGTGTAGCTGGAATATGTATAGAAATGACATTACAGGTGGAATACAATTCTTCAACAGAGGAAACGGCTTTTACACCATCTTTTTCAATGACTTCAGCAGGACAAAATGCGTCAAAAGCATATAGATCCATACCGAATCCTTTGGCTATCCGGGCAACATTGCGTCCAACATTTCCATAAGCATGGATACCCAATTTCTTGTCTTTCAATTCTGTGCCTGAAGTACCGTTAAACAGATTGCGGGCACCAAAAACCATCATGCCCAAAGCCAATTCAGCTACTGCATTGGAATTCTGGCCCGGAGTATTCATCACGCAAACACCTTTTTCAGTTGCGGCTTCCAAATCTACATTGTCAAAACCGGCACCGGCACGAACTACGATCTTCAATTCTTTGGCAGCGTTCAATACTTCTGCATCGATAATGTCACTACGGATAATTACAGCGTTGGCATCAGCAATTGCATCGAGAAGTTGTTTCTTCTCGGTGTATTTTTCCAATAAAGCAATTTCAAAACCGGCATCTGAAATAACCTTTTGAATTCCTTCTACGGCCACTTTGGCGAAAGGTTTGTCTGTAGCAATAAGTACTTTCATTTTTATCTTCTGTTTAGCCAGACGTGAAAACAAGCTTTCAAATCCAGCGGTTCTTAAATTATAAAATCAGAGGCGAATACACAAAAAGCGGGAATCAATTAATTTAAACCGAAACCCGCCTTTGTTTAACATTGTACTCTTATTAATGTGTCCTGGCAAATTCTTGCATGCAATCAACCAGAGCCTGTACGCTTGAAATAGGCATCGCATTGTAGATTGACGCACGGAAACCACCAGCTGAACGGTGTCCTTTGATACCGACCATACCCTGAGAAGCAGCATACTTACCAAATTCATCTTCAAAGGATTCCTTACCGTCGTTCATGATGAAGCAAACGTTCATGATGGAACGGTCTTCCTTGCATGTAACAGTACCCTTAAAGAAGGGATTGGAGTCAATTTCGTTGTAAATCAATTCAGCCTTAGCCTTGTTTATCTTATAGATTTCCTCAATGCCACCTTGTTCCTTGTAGAACTTCAATGTTTGAAGTGCAGAGAAAATGGGAAGTACCGGAGGCGTATTGAACATGGATTCCTTTTTGATGTGGGTATTGTAATCCAACATAGTAGGAATTGGACGAGTCACTTTACCCAACGCATCTTTACGAATAATTAGCAGAGTTACACCTGCAGGAGCCAAATTCTTCTGAGCACCTGCAAAGATTAGGGTGTAGTTGGTAAAATCGATTGGACGGGAGAAAATATCGGAGGACATATCGCATATCACTGGAACTCCTACATTGGGGTCTGTATGTGTTTCAGTACCGAAGATGGTATTGTTTGAACAATAGTAGAAATAATCGGAGTCTGCAGGTACTTCATAATTCTTAGGGATGTAGGTGTAGTTGTCTGCTTTTGAAGAACCAACCACATTCACTTCACCAAAGAATTTTGCTTCTTTGATGGCATTCGATGCCCACGTACCGGAATCAACAAATGCTGCTTTCTTTTCCAGAAAATTATAAGGAGCCATGCAAAATTGTAAGCTTGCGCCTCCACCCAGGAAAACAACCTCAAATTCTTCAGGTATGTTCAGAAGTTCTTTAATTAACGAACGAGCTTCATCACAAACAGCAACGAATTCTTTACTTCTGTGAGATACTTCCAACAGGGATAAACCGGTTCCGGCAAACTCTTTAACAGCTTTTGCTGTCTCATCGATGGTGTATTCACTCAAAATGGAGGGACCTGCGTAAAAATTATGTTTTTTCATATTATATAATGAAAGTTTGGTATTTGAACAGTGAGGAAAACGCCGCGAAATTACTAAATATATTTCGTACATCAGCATCTTTTCTGTTATTTTTTGGCGTACATTTGCAGCATACAGGTGATAAAATGAAAGACATTTTACCCTTTAACCTCATTAACTGTAAGTAATAATGCAACCTTTGGCAGAAAGGCTAAGGCCTAAAAACTTAGATGATTACATCGGGCAAAAGCACCTGGTGGGACCTCAGGCTGTATTGCGAAAAATGATCGATTCGGGGAATATTTCCTCCTTTATCCTCTGGGGCCCTCCAGGGGTTGGAAAAACAACATTGGCCCGAATTATTGCAGTGCAACTGGAGCGTCCTTTTTATACTTTAAGTGCCGTAAGTTCAGGTGTCAAGGATGTCAGAGAAATTATTGAGAAAGCGAGGAATACGCAGTTTTTCAACACCAAGACGCCCATTCTCTTTATCGACGAAATACACCGTTTCAGTAAATCGCAGCAGGATTCCTTGTTGGGTGCAGTGGAAAACGGAACATTCATACTGATTGGTGCCACTACCGAGAATCCATCTTTTGAGGTGATCCGGCCACTCCTTTCCCGTTGTCAGGTCTATGTGCTCGAGTCCTTAGAGGTTGATGACCTCCAGGAACTTCTGGACAGGGCTTTGAGAACGGATATCGAGCTAAAAAAACGCAACATCCGGATTGAAGAGAAGAAAAGTCTTTTTCAATTTTCGGGAGGAGATGCCAGAAAACTTCTGAACATCATCGAACTGGTAGTCAATTCGGAAGAAGATGGTTCCGATATTGTCGTCACTGACAAGAAAGTGACTGAATGCCTGCAGCAAAATCCAATGGCATACGATAAGGATGGTGAAATGCATTACGACATCATTTCGGCTTTCATCAAATCGATTCGTGGCAGCGATCCGGACGGTGCAGTCTATTGGCTCTCACGCATGGTGGCCGGAGGTGAAGATCCCAAGTTTATAGCCCGTCGATTGCTGATTTCGGCATCCGAAGATGTGGGTCTTGCCAATCCGAATGCTTTATTGCTCGCGAATGCCTGCTTTGAAACAGTTCAGAAGCTAGGCTGGCCCGAAAGTCGGATTGCCCTGTCTGAAACAGCTATTTATCTGGCCTCAAGCCAAAAAAGCAATTCCGCCTACATGGCCATCAACAATGCACTTTCCCTGGTGCAAGAAACCGGAAACCTTCCTGTGCCCCTGCACCTTCGCAATGCCCCAACCAAACTGATGAAGCAGCTCAATTACGGCAAGGATTATAAGTATTCCCACGATTTTGAGAATAATTTTGTAGAACAGGATTTTCTGCCCAAAAAGATTAAAGGCAAAAGCATCTGGAAACCACAAAACAACCCAACAGAGTTAAAATTGAAGGAGTTCTTGAACAAACTTTGGAAAAACCGGTTTTAATACGAAAGCACGGTGAACTCTGTTCTTCTGTTATATTGATGCTGAGCTTCCGTAAGGGAGGCTCCCTCTTTTCCGTAGATAAGTCGGTTTTCTCCATAGCCTTTAGCTTCCATCCTGCTTCTCGAAATGCCTCGGCCAACCAGGTAATCCACTGCTGCCTGGGCACGTTGTTGAGACAATTTCAGATTATAGTCATCATTGCCACGGCTATCCGTATGTGAAGCCAACTCGATTGTAAGCGTCGGATTCTCATGCAAAATTCTCAACAGGCCATTCAGAATGGTCTCAGCATCTTTTCTGATCTTGAACTTATCAAAATCGTAAAGAATATTTTCCAGTTTAAAGGTTTTACCCTTTTCAAAAAGAGGATCCAGATAAAGCGAAAGATTCAGCTTACGGTCATTGGAAAAAGCATTTCTGGCTACACTGGCCGTATCGGGATAAAAACCGTTTTTCAAGACTTTCAGATTGAACAGATTGGTGTTGGGTAGCTTAAAGCTAAATGAGCCGTCAGGGCCGGTCTTTTGTTTGGCTACAATGGTATTCCTCGAACTATATAGGACAACATCGGCATCGGCTAAAGGTTTTTTGGTTTGTTTGTTATAGGCAAACCCATTGAGGATGTAAAGATTATTACGGGACTTGATCTCAAAGGAATAAATATCGTCACCACCCTTACCATTCGGCCTGTTGGATGACAAATAACCGGTTTTCAAATCATCAAGGACCCTATACGAAAAATCGTCGCAGGAAGTATTGACAGGATACCTTAAATTGACCGGATTACTCCATTTACTTCGTTCTCCACTGCTGGAATAAATATCCAGACCGCCCATACCCGGAAATCCATTGGATGAAAAGTATAAAGTACCGTTAGGTCCAATCGTGGGAAACATTTCGTCCCCGGGTGTATTGATGGTATTTCCGGCATTGACCGGTTTTCTCCATGTTCCGTTGGGATTCATTTCAGAAAACCAGATATCTGTGCCTCCCTGTCCACCGCTCATATCTGAAATAAAGTACATAATCTTCTCATCTTTGCTCAGGACTGCATGACCGAGTGAATACTCTTTTACATTGTTGTATTCAAAAGGTTGAGGCGGAAGCCACTTGCCATATTTTTTGGACTGTATATACAATTCCATATTCTGAGTAAAATACCGGATTCCATTGATTTTGGTCATTCGCCCTTTTTTCCCGGGATAGGTACGGGTCATTAAGTATAGACTGCCATCCTTATTGGTTGCTAATGGACCGACATGATAAGAGGCCTCGTTAAAGATTGTTTCTAAAAGTTCTCTTGATTCAAGCGTAAGGTCGTTTTTCTGCTGAGCGACATAAATGCGCAGAAAGGAACTACCCGTCCAGCCATATGTCATTTCTTTTTTTGAAATGGGAGGCTCACCAACAAAAGATACCGTTTTGTCAACCAAAGGAAACGCGGAGAATTCGGATTGTTCGGAATTGATTAACTCCTCATTCTTAACACTATGACTGGTCGGATCACGCATCCAGACTACAGCAGAATCGCACCCTGCTATATTGGGCAAAGCACGCTTTTCATCTCCGGTCTTATCCAAATAATCCTTAAAGACCTCTTTAGCAACAGAATAATTGGCATTGACCTTCAGCATTTCCCCATAATGGTATAAATCTTCAACAACACTGTTGGGGTCGGCTACGACTCTGGAAAACCAGATTTCAGCATCCTCATATTTATTCATCTTCATATAGCATACTGCCAGACGCTTCATATCTGAGTACTTTGGCTTAAGTGCGTCGGAAAGCTTCAGATAAATCTCGCTGGCTTTGGCATATTGCAGTTGTTCGAAAAGCACATCTGCCTTATCACGTACACCACTTTGTTCCTGAGCCCTTGCCTGAAGGCTGAGAAGGGAAAGAAGCAGCATGAATCCACCTGAAAGCAATATTGATCTGATTCTCATAGTATAGCACAAATTTAGACAATAAAAGAAATCGTATTAAAAGAATCTGGGACTTAACACCCGTTTAGACCTTCTGGAAAGATAGCAACCAATGCTGAGTTCATGACTACCTTTTTGCCAGGAACTAAGGCTGTTCAGGGAAAAATCATAGGAGTATCCAACTCTCAGGCGATCTGTCACTTGAAAATTAACTAAACCAATCAGTGCGTTGGAAATAGCCAATGCTTCGCTGTGGTCTTTGTACGTTTTCCAAAATGGTAGCCCGGAACGATACGTCCCTCCTATCCAGAATCGGTTATCAAAGACAAAAAGTGCGGTTAAATCGATGTTTGTGGAACCTTTAAAATCTTCACGAATCATGAAACCTGGTCTGAGTTTCGTATAATCCGTCAGTTCAAACAAGGCTCCTCCCATCAGGTACAGGTGTTTATTTCGAACAATATTGCTGGTGGAATCACTGTTCCAGTTAAATATGGAGCTGGAGTCGGGATCAGCCAATAAATCCATGGCTGAAATGCCGATATAAAATTTCGGGTTATAATAATAGACTCCAAATCGGACATCTGGAACGTAGGTATTGGTCGTACCGAAAGTGATGGTGGGATCATCCGGATTGACCGCTTTCAGCTGGGATTCATCCGTACTGTATTGAGAAATTCCTACGCCAAGACCAAAACAAAGTCGGCTCATATCCGATTTATCCAACTGGATCCGATAGGAATAGTTGCCATAGATGGAGTTTGCGGACTGAGCACCCAACTTGTCTGTGGTAATCTGCAGCCCTACACCAACGTTTTTACTCAGGGTGTTTGTCAGACCATCGACGGATATCTGGCTCGTGACAGGAGCACCTCCGACTCCCTCCATGCCAACCCATTGGGAACGATGACCAGCCTGAAAATACCAATCTTCCTTAAAACCTGCATAAGCCGGATTGATGGAGATGGTATTGAAAATATATTGAGAAAACAGAATATTCTGTTGCGCATAGGAATGTTGTGAGAATATCATGAAAAAAACCACAACAACTCCAATGATCGATTTTTTTAAACCTTGACTGAGTCTTTTTTTAAGTAGGATCATAGCTCTTTCTTTATCTTTTTAACATAACCCAACCCTTATGAGACACTTTGTTCCCTTTATACTCCAAAATGAGGTTGTAATAATAGGTACCTTCATTCAGTTCATTCCCGTCCCAGTCGTTTCCATAATTGCTCGTATAATAAACTTCATCCCCCCAGCGGTTACAAATTCTCAAAATGGGGTTGTTGTAATTTCTAAGCCCTACTATCTCAAAAACATCGTTGATGCCATCACCGTTCGGTGTAAAAACATTCGGAATAAATAGCTCCTTGGGATCCACTGTTACAACGACGTTGGCAATATTGGAAAGCAGGTTTTTGGTATCCGACATTCTGTAAGTCAATGTATCGTTCCCGGAAAAACCATCATCGGGGGTATATACAATGTTTCCGTCAGAATCCTTGACAGCCATACCATCTTTTGGTTGCGACATGATTTCGATACTGGTACGGTCTATTGGATCCATATTTTCCAGATCATTATCCAGCACTGGTATTGCTACAGGCTTTTCATACCCTGTCGTTGCATAGTCGTCTATGGCTTTCAGACCTAAATCACTTATCGTGGTCGAAACATGTGCCGTATCGTTCGTTAAATCCAGATCAAGGATACCTGATGTACCAACATTTGTTGTCACGGTACTTTGAAGTAGCTTGTTGGCCGGGGAGCCTTTGATAATTCCTTTGATGATAAACGATGCCTGTGAATGACCTTTCATGGAAAGTCTGACATTCGACATATCTGTAATGGAATAACCGGAAGCGACATTTTCTGCATACTGATTGTTGTCAAAAACCACACTGGTCATTTTGAATTTGTTCAGCGATTGCTCATTAAAAAGGTCTTTCATCTGTAAGTTGGTTGCAAAATTTTCGGACTGATTGTAAACATCCACGACATAAGTCAGTTCATCGCCGACGAATGCATTTAATTTATCGACCGACTTAGTCACGCGGATACCTCCTGGAGTAGTAATATACAGATTGCGTAGTTCGTGATAATTGATGCAATCTCCGGTAGATGCAGCAAAACCCAACTGGAGTCTGGCAGGTGGCGCTGAAGGTAAAACAAACGAATTTAAAACCGTTACGAATTTATTGCCTTTGCCGATTTTCATCCTGGCACTGATGGCATATTTATCTTTTAAAGGACCTGAATTCGGGATAATATCAACCTGAATCCTGCGGTAATAGGTTGAATCGTCTGGTCTTTCAGTGATATTGGCAATATCGTAGGCCATCATGAAATCCAGTTTGAAATTACCGGTCAACCATTTATATTCGGGAGAAGATCCTCGCACACTGATACTGTTGGCATTGAAGCCGGGGCCAAGAATCCGACCTTCCGTGGGATTGCTATAATTTCCAAATTCATCGAGACCTATACCAACATAGCCATCAGATAATCCATCTGAAGGTTCAGCCCCCTGATTATCGAATGGCGCATAGCCCAATGAACCTCCAAACCCTCCAATCCGAAAGGAATCTGTTGATGCATCAAACAAGAATATGGAAAGACCATCAGCTCCCTGATTCTTGGGGTCCGTTCTCCAGATCTTGTATTCCAGATCTATCTGAACACCCAATTTAGAAGAGAAATCTTGTTTCACGACTGCGTAACCCCTTTGGTACTTTGAATCTTTGGTGAGTCGCAACCAACCATCACCAATTGGATCTATAAATTTATTGTTCTCCAGGACACCCGATGTCAAGAAAGAGACAGGATTTCCGCCAAAAACAAAGTGTTCAGAGTCGCTTTCTCTCAATGATTCAGTAATCATAAAACCTTCAGCTGCTGCGGAAATTGCTACAAAAAACAATGGAATTAATAATAAATGGCTCTTTTTATAATTTTTCATGCATTCTAAAAGTTATTCGAAAAAAGATACTTAGGTTGATCACCTGGCATCTAAAATCTACATTCATAAAAGTAAAGGTATAAACCATTACAAATAAAGCTTCTAAAGCTAAAGATAAATGGGCCAAGTTACAACTATTCTCACTAAAAATATCTAAAAAAAGAAACAACAAAAAAGGCATAAAAAAAGCTCTCAATCCTCCTTTGTGAATATAGAGTCTTCCATATAACCATGTGTATAGGCATAAATCGTCAGACCCGGTATGGTTTTAATGCCCAGTTTCCCGATGATGTTCTTGCGGTGTGTGATGACGGTGGTCAAGCCAATATTCAGGTTATCAGCTATTTCCTTGTTCATCAATCCATGTGCGACCAATTGCAAAACCTCCTTTTCTCTTGGGCTGAGTACCTCCGAAGAGTTAATATCCGATGGCAATGACAGATAATTACTTCGTTGCAGTGAACCATTTCTCTTACGAAAAGTATGGATAATACTTTCTTCCATAAACAAGACCAAGGGCTTAAGCAGCTTTTTTTCCAAATTGTCCTGCAGGCATATCTGTTGATGCAATTGACAAAAGGCATTAATTTTCAGGGCAAACCGGAGATTGGATGGAGTAAATGCAGGGCTTTGCTCCAGCAAGTTCTTCAAATCTTCAAATGTACGCTGAAGCAATTGATTTTTAGCATCATAGAAATCGATGCTATAATTCATTAAATCTGTTTTTCCTGCGGTAAAGTCCGGACTGTAATACAATTCATAGACTGTCAGGACATGCGGAATAACTGTTTGTTCCTGCTGCTTACAGCGATTGGATAAAAGTTTTCTATAGGCATCAAATGAATCTTTCAACAATTCATCGGATCGATTTGATTCCTCCTTTTTACTTTGTTTATAGGCTTTGAGCATTTTATGCAGTTCATAGGTCAGAACATCATACTCCGCCAGGAAATAAGGATAGATGACCGTAGAAAGTTCAGTCAATTTAAGAATGCCATAACTAGGAAAGGTTTCGGATGGAACAAACTTTATGTCCAGAAATGCCAACAATAGATTCAATAAATACGATTCATTGATGGCAAATTCTTTGGATACCTGACGGATGGTCTTATCTTTAAAATCTCCGCATATACCGGTCAGATGCATGAATGGCATCAAGGATGGATTGTGCAGAATCAGATCCGTCAAAATACTTTCCGGGGTAATTTTTTGCATGTAGCAGGCATTATTTCATTAAAGATACTTCAATTCACACACAAACCATGAAAAAAGAAGTATTTTCAATCATTTAGTCGTATGAATGCAAAATTCATCATCTTTTTCAATTATTCCAAATTTAATGAAAAATAGATGGGGCCGGGCACAAATACATCGGTTCAGAAGTACATCTACCCGATCGAAAGACTGGATTTCAAACTGGTTTTCCTGTAATAAAAACCTATATTTGCAGACTCATTTGAACCCGTAAGCATGATACTTTTTCAGGATCTTTGTGTAGCCGACATCCCAATGCTTTCCGAAAAGGAAACCTTATACACCTTTGATCCCCGTAGCATTCTGGATGAATGTCTGGGTAAACACCGATACATTGTTTCGTGTGAAAACTTATTGACCAACATCCTTCGAGGACAGCATATTGCCGTCAACCAATATGCGGTGAAACATACCGACTCCTTACGCAACCAATTATGGATAGCAACCATTACCGGGGATCCGAGAATTCCTTTGTACACAAGGCTGAGAGAGGTTGAGGTTCCTGGTGAAATCCATCATTTGTTTGTAGCTGTCCCTCATCCTGAAGCCGACTTGCTGGCTCTGGAAAAAGGCTGGAGCATCAATTACAACTATCCGGACTTTCTTGCTTATAACAACAAACTGGCGCAAAAAGAACGATTGGGTGACCTGACCCCAAACTGGGAAATCATAGACCCAAAAACCTACCCTTTTGATGATATGGAAGACTGTTACTTCAAACGGGAATTCGGTGCCGGAGGTTACGCCACTTTTCATGCCTCCGACCGCACAGGCATGAAACTTCCAAGTCGCAAATATCCGGCCCGATGGTTCAGGGAAGATGCCATGGAAGGTGAGCCAAGAAGCGTCCAGGTTTTTCGTCATGGATCCGGAGAATATACCGTTTTTGGTTATTCCGAGATGAAAATCATCTTCAAAAAAAATTATGCTGGAGGATTGATGAAAAAAACAGGAAGCATACCAGGGTTTGTGCGTGAAAGGATTTCCACTGCTTTAGATTGTCTGGATCCTCTTTTTAAGGGATATACGGGTTTTATGGGGATCGATTTTTTGGAAAAAGACAGCAATTTGCTGGTCCTGGAAGCAAATGTTCGCGTTACTATGGCTACCTTTGCAACGCTGGAACTCAACGAGAGCACCAGGGAAGAACTTGAATTTTACCGTTTTCAATAAACATATGCAGACACTCATCGAATGGAGCTATTTGGGATTATTCATCGCCACATTTCTGGCAGGGAGTATCTTACCTTTTAGTTCGGAATTTGTGCTGAGCGCCCTGCTGGCTGTCGGATCCAACACCTACGGTTGCTTGATTGCAGCTACTGCAGGGAATTTTTTGGGAGGAATGTCCTGTTTCTATTTGGGACACCTCGGGAAAATTGAGTGGATTGAAAAATATCTGGGCGTATCGGATGCAAAAATGCAAAAAGCCATTCGTTTTTTAAATGGGAAAGGTGCCTATATGGCCTTTTTTACCTTTGTCCCGATTATTGGTGACCTACTGGCCGTTTCACTCGGTTATATGCGCGCAAACGTCTGGATAACATCCATAAGCATGTTGGTCGGTAAGTTCCTGCGATATTTGCTTTGGATTTACATCACAATGGGTGTAATCAAATTATTTTAAATAACAATATTTCAAAAATTTATATTAAACAATTATGGAAACAGTAGAAAAAGTCCTGGACGCGATGAAGCAAGAAGGTGCTCCTGTAAACGCAGGTAAAATTGTAGAATTGACCGGTCTTGACCGCAAAGAAGTGGACAAAGCCATGAAGCAACTAAAAACATCAGGCGCCATTGTTTCACCCAAAATGTGTTACTGGGAGCCATCCAACAAATAAGCATGAATACATTGATCCAACTGAACGAAGTGGTGTTGCGACATCCCGACGTTCAGTTTTCTGAACCGATCAGTTGGCAGATACAGTCCGGTGAGCACTGGGCTGTTATCGGGCCAAATGGTTCAGGTAAAACCGTATTTATCGATACGCTCACTGGAAAATATGCCTTGCGTTCGGGCACCAGGGAGTATCCATTTTTTGACGAAACAGGAATCCGCGTTTCAGAAGCCATCAAATCAATGGCTTTTAGAGATATTTCCAGTTTATCAAACGACTACGCAAACTCAACTTACCAGCAACGGTGGAATTCTCAGGAAGCGGAGGAATCCCCTCTTATCGTGGACTTACTACAAATTCACCCGGATAAAACTTTTTCAGACAGAATTCTGAAACTATTCGGTGTCAAAAGCCTGCTTCAAAGCCGTTTAATCCAACTTTCCAGTGGTGAGCTCCGAAAATTCCTGATCGTAAGGACCTTAATGAACAGGCCCAAAATTCTGATATTGGACAACCCTTTCATCGGATTGGATGCTCATTCCAGGGACCAATTAAATGAGGTTTTGGAAAGTCTGGCCAAGCTGGAGGGACTTCAGTTGATTTTTGTCCTCTCCAACCCTGCTGACATTCCCGAAATTGTCACCCACGTACTTCCAGTGAACGACAGGACCTTAAGTAACACTTTAAGTCGCACAGACTTTTTTGCCGATTCCATCCTTCAAAAGACGCTTTTTCCCTTGAAGCAGAGCATTCAGGAGGAGCGATTATTCAAAAAATACACCCAAAAAGACTTTTCTCCGGAAAGTACCGATGAAACGGGCGATAGTTGCTCAGACAACGTCGTACAACTTTGCAACGTCCACATTGGTTATGGCAAACGCACCATTCTTAAGAATCTGAACTGGACCGTTTTACGTGGTGAAAAGTGGGCCTTGCTGGGTCCGAACGGTGCCGGTAAATCAACCCTGCTCAGTCTGATATGTGCAGACAATCCCCAATCCTATGCCAACGACATCCGTCTTTTCAATCTGAAGCGCGGATCGGGTGAAAGCATTTGGGATATCAAGAAACACATAGGTTACGTTTCGCCGGAAATGCACAGTTATTACCTGAAGAATGTACCCTGCAAAGATATTGTCGGCTCCGGATTGTTTGATACCATCGGTTTATACCGGAAATGCAACCCCGAACAACTGGCTTCCTGCGAGAAATGGATGAAAACGTTTGGAATAGACCACTTGGGCAACAAATCATTCCTGTCCATATCATCGGGCGAACAACGGTTGTGCCTTCTGGCCAGAGCCTTTGTGAAAAATCCGGCATTACTCATACTTGATGAGCCTTTGCATGGACTCGACGTTACGAACAAACAGAAAGCAAAAGAAATTATTGAACACTTTTGTGACGATCCGGATAAAACCCTGATCTATGTCACTCACTATATTCATGAGATCCCCAATTGCATCAATAATCAATTTTTATTAGTCAAAAACAAGTAAACATTTATGAATTCCAACAATCACATTCCGGTAATCTGCTTCCGGAGATGGTCACGCAAGGGCTATTCCGTGTTTGCCAGTCTGAATAAAGTGGTAAAAATTGGCGTTGTCACTTTTAGTTGTACACTCGTACAACAGGAGTATCAAGCCGTTTTTGCACAATCAGACAGCATGCGCGTAACCCAGGAGGTGAACCTCAGCGAGGTAGAAATAACCGAAAACGCGCTCAAGTTTGGATCCGGGCTGGCGCGTACTATCAGCGTAATGGATCAGAGAGAGATTGCGGCGTCACCCGTCCACAGTATCGATGACATCCTGAAACAAATTGCCGGCATTGACGTCAGGCAAAGAGGCTCAGATGGTGTCCAGGCCGATTTAAGCATCCGCGGCGGCTCTTTCGATCAAGTCATGATTCTCCTCAACGGTGTCAACATCACCGATCCGCAAACCGGTCATTACAACCTCGACATACCGGTCGATCTGCAACAAATTCAACGCATCGAAGTTCTACAAGGTTCAGGATCCCGCATCTGGGGACCAAACGCATTCAGCGGAGCCATCAACATCATCACTACACCAGACGCATCGGGTCCTCCCAAACAGGGCTTTCTGGATATCGGAGCCGGATGTTTTGGTCACAGGAACCTCTCCGCATCCGGTACAATTCAAAAGAACCAATGGCAATTGGGTGGATCCGTTTCTCACAAACAAAGTGACGGATATACGGAAAACACAGACTATAGTCTTTTTAACAGCCATATTCTTGCCGTTTTTAAAAGTCTTCATTCTGGGAATTTTCAGCTTCAGTTAGCGTATCAGCAAAAAGCCTTTGGAGCCAACAGTTTCTACAGTTTTACTTATCCCTCCCAGTTTGAGAGCACTAAAACACTGTTTTCAGCCCTGAATTGGGAATTGACCAGAGGAAAAACCAACTGGCAGGCACAAATCTACGAACGCCAACATCACGACCGCTTTGAACTATTCAGAAATATGGAAAATGCGGCCAGTTGGTATACAGGTCACAATTATCATCAGACAGATGTGACCGGAGGTCTTTTAAAAGCGATTCATTTAACCCCCATGGGAAAAACAACCGTTGGAATGGAGGTGCGAAACGAGCTTATTTTCAGCAACGTACTTGGTGAAAACATGACAGATAATCATAAGGATCTTCTGGACAAAGACGCACTTTTTACCAAAGAAAAGAACAGAACTAATTATCGGTTTTTCACGGATCAAACTGTTTTCATAGGTCCATTCCATCTGTCAACGGGGTTTTCAGGAAATTACAACAGCGACTTCGGGAGTACTCTTTTTGGAGGTTTAGATATGGAATACGAACTCAATTCTACTTTGAACGCCTTTTTTAACCTGAACGAAGCAACCAGACTTCCTACCTTCACGGACCTCTATTACAAAAGTGCGACTCAAAGAAGTAACCCGAATTTATTACCCGAATTATCAACCACTTATGAGATTGGACTTAAATATAAGGTTCAGGGTTTTAAAGCTTCTGTGTCCGCTTTTTACCGGGAGGGAAAAAACGTGATTGATTGGGTAAAAATGCCGGATTCCACCAAATGGGAAAGTCGGAATCTCACTTCAATCAATGCTTTAGGTGGAGATGTAAAAGCGGAATACCGTTTCAGAAGTGGTTTTCTTCAGAGCGTCATCCTGAGCGGTTCCTTGCTGCATCTGGATAAAAGTGCGGAAGGCTTTGATTCCAAATATGCCCTGGATTATCTGAAGCAAAAAGTGAACTTGCACCTGGAACACCGGATATTTGAAAGCAAAATGGCCGGTAAACTGAATGGCACCTGGAACATGTGCTGGCAAGACCGGGCTGGTCATTTTACCGATTTTACAACCAATCAGCCAATCAACTATCAACCCTATTCACTCATCGATTTCCGTTTATCCTGGAACAAAAAAAACATCGGCATTTATACCGATGTTACCAATTTGTTAGATGTCAGTTATGCCGATTTCGGTGGACTTATTCAACCTGGAAGACTCTTCCGGGCAGGATTAAAACTGACGTTGTAACTATCAGGGCCTGCTTTTACCGGGGATCGGAAGCAGGCCTATTTTTTTCCAAACAAGAAATTCAGAATGCCAGACACGATGGAAAGACCAATACTAAAGGCTAGTGCCCAAAGGAAATTTTCCACGTGAAATCCATCTACGATAAATGCTGTCAAATAAACCATCAGCACGTTGATCAAAAGCAAAGAAAGTCCCAATGTGACAATAGTGACCGGAATAGTCAGTATTTGAAGAATGGGACGAACCACCGTGTTTAACACACCAAGCACTAAGGCAACAAACAGTGCCGTCCAGAAAGTGAGCACGTGAATACCGGGCAAAAGATACGCCAGTAGTATGACAGCCACTGTACTAATCAACCATTTACGCAACATAATATCTCTTTTTATAGTTAAACATCATTCAGCTACCACTGTGACTTCATACCCAAAGGCAGTCACCACATCTCCTACCCGTATCTTGGCACGTTTTCTCAGCTCAATTGCTCCGTTCAGGGACACGTTTTCGCTCAAAACCATAGCCTGAGCCTCGCCGCCGGAACTGGCTATATTGGTGATTTTCAACAATTGTATCAAGGGAATGAACTCTTCCTCTTTTCGTAGTATAAAATCCAGCTTCTTATCCATCTGCTTTAGTATTTCATTTATTCGTGACAAAGGTAGTGATTTATACGAATCAACACACGTAATTACTTTTATCATCGAATGCGATAAAAGTGTATCTTTGCCCGAAATAAAAAAACGTTTCCTATGGCTATCTATCTGGCTCCCATGCAGGGCATTTTCAACGCACATTACAGAAAACTCTTTGCACAACATTTCACCGGCATCGACAAATGCTTCACTCCTTTTATCATCACACACGGTGAAGATGTCTATACAGAAAGGACCTTTCGTGAAATGACCAGCGAGACAGGCATTACAACCATTCCTCAGGTTATGGGCAATGATCCGGAACGGTTACTGGTATTATGCCAGAGAATTCAGGAAAAAGGCGCTGAGGAAATCAACTTCAACATGGGTTGTCCTCAGGGTACTGCAACTTCCAGAAAAATGGGTTCTGGAATACTGCCTCATCCCGAACTGGTGGAAAAGATCATGGATACGCTTTTCAACAACCTCTCGGTTCGTATATCGGTAAAAACCCGACTTGGCCTTCATTCCACCCAGGAATTCGACAAAATAGTACCTATACTCAACAACTATCCACTTTCTGAAATCATACTTCACCCCAGAGTCGGCAAACAGCTGTACAGAGGGGAAGCAGACCGTGAAGTGTACAAACAGTATGCCGCACAGCTGAAAGCTCCTCTCATTTACAATGGTGACATTCGCAGCTGGGACGACCCGATGATTCAGGAAGGCAGTATCATGATAGGCAGGGGCATTGCAGAAAACCCATTCTTAGCGGAAAGCATTGTCAAGGGTGAGCCGGTTTTTGACAAGAAGCGGTTGAAAGATTTTCACGATGCTCTTTTAGAAGAATATACTCAATCTTATACGGGTGGCGAAATGCAGATTCTGCTCAAAATGAAGGAACTCTGGGAATACCTTCACATGTCGTTTCCCGACACTCCAAAACTCGCTAAAGCATTCAAGAAATGCAACAACATGAGGAACTACAACATTCTGGTGAATTCACTTTTTCAAAAATCCTAACGAAGTTTGTTTCTGGTATAATGCGGAGTGGCTACAGTCACAAAGACAATGGTGGAGACCATCACCAACAATGCTCCGATAAAGAATGTGAAGGGAAATCCACTGATCTCAGCCATAGTACCGCCAAATGCCAGACCAAATCCAATACCCACATCCCAACTGGTCAGGTAGGTTGAGCTGGCTGTTGCTCTTCTGTTATGTGGAGCCAGATTGACAAAAAGGGTATTGTAAGCCGGGAAAATCATGCCATACCCCACCCCTAAAAGAAAGGCTACGAAATACAGGATGGAAGAGGCCAGTACGAGATATTTTGTGGAAAAAGGGCCCAGCGCAGCAAACAGAAAAATGGCGATAGACACCAGGATATTGCCATAGGTGATGACCTGAGGAATTTTTCCCTTATCAACCATGGATCCTGAAAATGTCCTGGATATAATCATTCCGGCAGCCATCATGGAAAAGAAAAGTCCCATACTTCCCTTTAAATGGAGTTCCTGTGCATACAGCGCAACGTAGGATGTCGTTATACCATAGGGTATAGCCATCAGCAACAAGCATATCCCGGCTCTTAGCCCTTTAATCAAAAGAAAGCGGTCCAAAGACAAAGGTTCATTAACCGACTTAAGCTTCTCAGGAGTTTTAATCTGGCTGGCAAAGAAAAAACCCAATATGCCACAACCCAGAGCTGAATAGAAAATCAGATCGTAGGAACCCGTTGTTTCATGCAGCATCAACCCTACCATTGGACCAATTGCCATTGCCAGGTTGTTGGCAATGCCAAAATAGCCCAATCCCTCTCCACGTCGGGAAGATGGTAATATGTCCACAATTAGGGTATTTCCTGCAGTGGTGACCATTCCGAAAGCCAAACCATGCAACACACGCATCAGGGCAAACAACAACAGCAGTTCCATCAAAGGATAACTGACAAAAACTGCTATAAAGAAGGCATAAGCCATCAAATAGAGGGGTTTTCTATTGAACTTATCCGCCAGATAGGCTGAAAATGGTCTGACAGCAAGTGCAGCAACTGTATAGCATGCTAAAACGACACCGACTTCAGATTTGGAGGAATGGAATGTATCGATCAGATACAGAGGCAAAATAGGCAATAAGAGATAAAATCCCATGAAAAGCAAAAAGTTGCCAATACAGGCAAAAATAAAGCTTTTGGTGAACAATTTATCTTTCGGTTCTTGAGTCATACGATGGATTGAAAGATGCACCACAAAGGTACAAAAAGGTTTTTGACAGATGAAAGTATGATCTATTGTTTAACCTAAATTCATACTGAACTTTGCGATTTGTTTATTACCTTCGTCCAGATTTTAGTGTATTTTTTTGAGGAATGATTGATCAGAACACCATAGACCGCATCCTGGATGCAGCCCACATTGAAGAAGTTGTGGGCGATTTTGTCACGCTTCGTAAAAGAGGCGTTAATTATATTGGTCTTTGTCCTTTTCACGACGACAAGACCCCATCTTTCAGTGTTTCGCCTACCAGAGGCATCTGTAAGTGTTTCAGTTGCGGCAAAGGCGGCAACGTGGTGCATTTCATTATGGAACACGAACAACTCGCCTATTACGACGCACTGAAATTTCTGGCCCGTAAGTACAACATCGAAATCGTTGAGAAAGAACTCAGTCCGGAGGAACAGCAGGTCAAGAACGACCGCGAAAGCATGTTTATTCTCAACGAATTTGCCCGTGACTATTACGTCCGGACGCTTCATGAAAATATTGACGGAAAATCCCTGGGTATGGGCTATTTCCGCGAACGTGGATTCAGGGAGGACATCATCCGGAAGTTCCAGCTTGGATTCAGTCTGGAAAAAAAAGATGCGTTCACCCGGGAAGCCCTCCAAAAAGGTTACCAAAAAGAGTACCTGCTAAAAACCGGACTCTCCTTGGCATACGACAACGGCGAATTGCACGACAGATACAGGGCCAGAGTCATGTTCCCGGTCCTTACCCTATCGGGAAAAGTGGTCGCATTCGGTGGCCGTATCCTCAAAAAGGAGGAAAAAGCAGCCAAATACGTCAACTCCCCGGAATCTGAGATTTACCATAAAAGCAATGAGCTGTATGGCATGTATTTTGCTAAGCAGGCCATAGCCAAATACGATAAATGTTTTTTGGTGGAAGGCTATACTGACGTACTGTCCATGCATCAGGCAGGTATCGAAAACGTCGTGGCCTCTTCAGGTACAGCGTTGACACACGGCCAGATCCGGATGATCCACCGTTTTACCAAAAACGTGACCGTCCTGTATGACGGTGATGCTGCCGGTATCAAGGCTTCCCTTAAAGGCATCAACCTATTATTGGAAGATGGCCTGAACATCAAAGTCTTGTTGCTCCCGGACGGGGAAGATCCGGACTCGTTCTCCAAAAAGCAGAGTGCCACAGAATTTACGACTTACATCCAGGAAAACGAAACCGACTTTATCCGGTTCAAGACCAATATTCTGCTTAAAGACGCCGGAAATGATCCCATCAAAAGAGCCAACCTGATTCAGGACCTGGTCGAAAGCATCTCCCTGATAGCTGATGACATCACCCGTTCCATTTACATCAAAGAATGCAGCCGTCAGTTGGATTTTGATGAAAAGCTTTTGCAGACAGAAGTGAACAAGAAGCGCTACAATCAAATTCAACGAGAACAACAAAAGCGAGTTGCCGACCAGAGTGGTTTTTCCAGAGGAACAAGCAACAGTCCGGGTTCCTATAAACCATCTGCCTTACCTTCAAACACCGGAGATGTACCACCACCACCCATGGACCCTGGTATGGCACCTCCGCCAAGCGAAGATTTTTATTCAGGAAACATCTCTTTTCCTGCCGGGGAAGCATTATCACAAAATTCAAATCCCGCAAGAGTAGTTCCAAAGGCGAATCCGGCAAAAGATAAATTTGACCTCTTTGAACGCAACATCATCAAGCTCATCATACGTTTCGGAGGTCTGGAATTGGGAGTGGAAGAAGCTGAGGACGGGACAATTCACAAAGTGTCAGTGACCGAATACGTCCTGGCAGACCTGGAAGGAGACCAGATCCGTTTAAAAAACCCACTGTACGACAAGATCCTGAAAGAAGCAGGAGAAAAAGTGAAAAAAAACGGATTCAGATCCGAACGTCATTTTCTGAACCACCGCGACTCTGAAATCAGTCTTTTGACGGCTGATTTGCTGAGCGAGCCCTACGAACTGAGCAAGATCCATTCCCGCTATCAGGCTGTGGAAAAAGACCAGGACAAATTGGATGTGCTTATCCCCCACGTCCTGGTTGACCTTAAAAACGCCATCATTCAGCAAAAGACACAAGAGGTGGAAGAAGAACTCAGGAAAGCACAACAAAATAAAAACGATGATGAAATCATGAGACTGACAAAGAGTCTAATGGAAATACTGGAAATAAAGAAAGATTTGGCAAAAAACCTTGGTGAACGGATCGTTGTCCGTTGACCCCATCAATACACTGCATATGTATCCACTTGAAGCAAGAAACATTGTCAAGGCTTACTCAAACCATCTGGCACTAAACGATGTAAGTATTAAAGTATCTGAACAGCAGGTTTATGGATTGCTCGGACCCAACGGGGCCGGGAAAACAACCCTGATCCGAATCATCAACAACATCACTGCACCAGACAGTGGTAAAGTCTTATGGGAAGGTCGAACGATTCAACCTTCAGACATAGCAAAAATCGGATACCTGCCCGAAGAAAGGGGGCTTTACAAAAAGATGAAAGTCGGTGAACAAGCCTTGTATCTGGCCAGACTGAAAGGTCTGAGCAAATCCGATGCTAAAACCAGACTTAAATACTGGTTTGAGAAGTTTGGAATCGATTCCTGGAGCAATAAGAAACTGGAAGAACTCTCCAAAGGCATGCAGCAAAAAGTGCAATTCATCATTACCGTACTGCACGAACCGAAATTACTGATTTTTGATGAACCCTTCAGCGGATTTGATCCCGTAAACACCCAACTCCTTAAGGAAGAGATCCTTTTCCTCAAACAAAAAGGCGCTACCGTTATCTTTTCGACCCACAATATGGCCTCCGTCGAAGAAATATGTGATGAAATCAGTCTTCTGAACCAATCCAAGGTAGTATTGGAAGGCAATGTTCATGACATCCGGCAAAATTATTCCAGGGGCATATTCCGGGTGATTGCCAATAATGCTGAAAGGACCGAAAAATCGGGCACATCCTATGAACTGCTTACCCAGGAAGTCCAGAACAACAGACTGAATCTTCGGATTCAGAAGAAAACGGACATCAAGACCAACTTCCTGCTCCACGAACTTTCAGAACAATTTGAAATAGTCTCCTTTCAGGAAGAAATACCCAGCATGAACGATATATTCATTCAAACCGTACAACAATGAGCAAATTAGGACTGATCATAGAACGAGAATACCTGAGTCGCGTCAAGAAAAAGACCTTTATCATCCTGACCTTACTGACCCCCATCCTGTTTGCGGCACTGGTAACAGTACCCCTTTTGCTTTCATCGGTCAAAGACTCAACGGAAAAGAAAATAGCCGTTTCCGACAAATCCGGGCTTTACATGAACCGGCTTGAAAGCAACAAGCAATACCATTTCATTGCAACGAAAGAAACACTGGAGAATTACAAACAAAACTCCAGCGACGATCAAAGTGCCTATGCGTATCTGGTCATCAATGGCGATTTAAATGCAAATGCCAGTCAAGTCTCCCTCTATTCGAAAAAACAAATTGAGCTGGAGCTTAAAGCCAATATCGACAATCAATTGAAGGAACTGACCAGAGAAGATAAAATTAAGTCGTACAACATTCCCGGATTGGATAAGATCATTGAGGAATCCAATACCCAAATATCAGTCAATACCATCAAATGGGATGATAAAGGAGTGGAAAAGGAAAGTTCATCGATGCTGGCTATGATCATTGGTCTGATCTGCACCATGGTGATTTATATTTTCATCTTTGCCTACGGCACCATGGTCATGAACGGAGTCATCGAAGAAAAGCAGAACCGCATCGTGGAAGTGATCGTTTCCTCCGTGAAACCTTTTGAACTGATGATGGGAAAAATCATCGGAATAGCCATGGTCGGTCTGACACAGGTCTTTCTCTGGGTTGTCCTAATTTTTGGAATATTGGGCGTGACCACCCTGATTGTCAAAGAATCTGTATCACCTGAAAGAATGAAAGAAATTGGTCAGGAAGTGGTCGTTTCACAACAAGGCATTCATCCGGCGAATATGAATGGACTTCAAACAACAAATAATCAATATTCAACAGATTCAGAAGCTGATACACAGTCAAAAATAACCGAAACGCTGAATATGATATCCAACATCAATCTGGGAGAAATACTCTTTTGGTTCATCCTCTATTTCCTGGGTGGCTATTTGCTGTACGCATCCCTCTTTGCTGCAGTTGGAAGTGCCATCGACAGCCAGGAAGAGGCGGCCCAGTTCACCCTGCCACTCACCATGGTTGTATTGTTTGCGCTCTATGCGGGCATGTACAGTGCTTCAAACCCAAATGGTCCCCTGGCCTTGTGGTGTTCTATGATACCCTTCACTTCACCCATCGTCATGATGGTCAGATTACCCTATGGTGTTCCGTTCTGGCAATTGTTGATATCCTTCGGTCTATTGGTCCTGACATTCCTTTTAACCACCAAACTGGCATCCAAAATATACCGGACAGGTATCCTGATGTATGGCAAAAAACCCAGTTATAAAGAGTTGTGGAAATGGCTGACCTACAAAAATTAGGGCTTTAAGCATTATTTAATGAATTATAACATGCTTTGAACCATCCACTGTATCCATTAAATTAACAAATTCAATGTATCTTTGTGATACAAATTTGAACTGTTTATGGAATTATCTTGTTAGACGATAAATCAAGTGATATGGACGAAACAAAAGTACTGGTACAAAAGATTGTAGAAGGCATTCAAGAAAAAAAGGGAAAAAAAATAATCCTGGTTAATATGACAAAACTGGACGCAATTTGTCGTTACTTTGTCATTTGTGAAGGAACATCCAATACTCAGATAGCAGCCATTGAAGACTCTGTCGAAGATTACGTCAGAAAGCAAATAGACGAAAGGCCCTTTGCTGTAGATGGTTTAAACAACGCTTTATGGGTTGCAATGGATTACGGAGATGTCATGGTTCATATATTCGAACACGAAACCAGAGCCTTTTACGACCTGGAGCATCTTTGGTCCGATGCCATTTTGACAGGCATCCCCGATTTGGAATGATTTATGCAGAATACTTATAGTCCGGACTTTTTCCGGATCAAAACGATTATATTTTTTTAATATGGAAAAGAAACCTCTGAAAAAAGACAA
>Ga0209512_1000423_pt1 | contig 71771 bp, 59 predicted proteins | sample frozenSSSSmetaG_FD_184142 | JGI IMG/M metagenome (GOLD analysis project Ga0209512, IMG submission 184142) | Glacier valley bacterial and archeal communities from Borup Fiord, Nunavut, Canada, to study Microbial Dark Matter (Phase II) -... | ecosystem: Environmental > Aquatic > Freshwater > Ice >...
TCTCAAGGCGTCAGGTGTGCCTTACACCCTTTTGCAGCCGAACTACTTCATGCAGAATTTCGCTGCGAGTGATGCGCCGACAATCATTCACAACAGCACGTTGTTTGCACCGCTTGGCGATGCGCAGATCAGTTTTATTGATGCGCGCGATATTGCGGAAGTCGCAGCGATTGTGCTTACCATGTCCGATCATCTTAACCAAACCTATGAAATTACCGGACCTACGGCCTATACGTATGGGGAAGCAGCGCAAATGCTCAGTCGCACTATCGGAAAAACGGTTCAGTATGTGGATTTGCCTTCGGACGCCTACCGAGAGGCGCTCTTGAAAGCAGGATTACCCGATTGGTATGCGGACATTTTGCAGGAATTATTCGCGGATTACCATGCAGGTTATGGGGCACGAGTCAGTCAGAATGTGGAGCGTATCACAGGTCATGCAGCGCGAACGCTGCCCGTGTATTTCGAGGAATATGCGGCTGCATTCCGTTAAATCAAATGTTTCTATCACTGATTGAGCACATGGCGCTTGCGCGCCTGCTCTGCACATTTTGAGTCAATGGCTTCGCACAGCGAAGCCATTTATTTTTGTATTTGCAATAGGAGCGTTCAGCTTGTGCCTTTTATACATGAGCTGCATTGCATGTTCCGGCTGACATTGAGGTGGGGTGGAAAACTGCCCATCGGCAAAATTTATTACAGCTAATGACTGTACTAACGTTAATTGTTGGGGTTGATCCAACGCAAGTTTTAGAACAGTTCGCCCCTGCCCTCTCTTGGCTTTCCTCGTTCGTAGGGCAATGGGGTCAGCTTGCTTTACCCCAATCCCTTCCCCATATCAACAAACTACCGCTGCAACGACCAGTATAAAATAATTGTCGAGATGTTCGCAGGATAACTATTGGCCGTTTGCTTAAACCATTTCGCGCAGTTCCGCCGCAAGCTGATTCTGAGCGCTGAAAATGGTTGCGGGATAACCGATAGCGCCCTCACTAAGCGCGGATACAGGCACATACCATGCAGCGCCATACTCTGAAACTGAACGCACCCAGTTAACAAAATTGCGCCATCCTGAATGTAGTTCGCTGACATCCTGATCGGCATCAAAGCCGCTGTGCGTAAACGTTAACCATGTTTTGCCGTTGTTCTCTTTCATCTCCCATGTCACCACCGTTGGTGATTGACCGGGAAATGGCGATATCTCAAGGACAAGTTTCTGCCCCGGCACAATATCAAGGATTTTACTCGCACCGTAATCGGTGTCCCCTTGTATCCAGCCTAAACCGTATATGCCATCTTTTTCGAGCTGTATATTCGCCTGGGTTGCGATCCAGCGGTTCAGTTCATTGGGGTTGGTCAGCACGTCCCAAACGCGCTGCGGTGGTGCATCGATCTCAGTCTCGTGATGAATATAACCGCGCATGGGACTACTGTAATCCACGTGGGCATCGCTGGGCTTGCCATCAAGGTAACGACGCAAATTTTCCAGCGAGAGGAACCAGAAATCCTCTGCGACACCTTGCGCTGAACTCCCTGCGCTGTCAGCTGCATGACGCAGCGTTAGCAATGTACCCTGCTGCTGAGGATGCAACCGGAACGTTACCTGTGTTTTATGGTCGCCGACACGCCAGCGATAGGACAATACCTCGCCTGGCACACAGTCAACAATGGGGTGTTTTCCGCTGCTCCGATCTGGCATAGTGGGTGTGTATTTTCCCCAGAAATCGTACTGCTTTGCTGCCAGGTCGATTTCGGCATGTTCACTGAACCATGCACATACCACTTCGGACTCGGTGAGCGCTTTGAACACACGGTCAGGATCGGCACTTAACCCAATTTGCATCCGTGTCGTGGTAAACGTCATGACTTTGACTCCTGTTTCGGATAACACATCAATACAAGGCGGAAGTTTATTGAAGCATTAGCGTCTTCAGCAACGCCATACTTCATCGCAATGCTCTGAAAAGTCGCTTGCAGTTCTTGTAGAAACGCTGCACGTTGGACGGAATCGGCAAGGTGAATCTGCGCGGAAAGGGAGAGCGATGCGACGGTCTGCCCTGCCTCGGATTTGCTGCCTAGCCGCGCCGTATCCTCGATCACATCCTCTGCTAGTTGCAGCAGAATACGCAAGCTGGCCTGATCGCGAGTCTGTTGGAGTGAACCAACCTTTCCAACCAGACTTGGTGCCAGCCAGTAGGAGCGCGCTTTGGCCTGATAATAGCCCTCGACGGTGCCACGTATTCGCTTCTCTGCAACTTTTTCTACCAATCCGGCCTCTTGCAATGCTTTGACATGGTAATAAATCTTCTGCGGCGAGTTCTCGAAGACCTCAGCCAGCTCATCGCAGGTACGCGGTTCATCGAGCCGTCGCAGAATTTCCAGTCGAATCGGCTTGAGCAGCGCTATCGCCTGATCGACTTCTTCTATGTAGTACACATCTTGCATTACAGCACCATCGTAAAATTTAGTTTTATTATAAAATCTTTATTTTACAATGTCAAGCTGAAGATTCTATGGTGGCTAACCTACGCTGAGCAACATTTCAGGCAGCAATTCAGTTTTAAGTTGTTCCCAACCAGGATTGCCAGCCCGAATCAAAAAATATCCGGCGGATACAAACTGCTCAAGATCGATGTATTCCACTCAGTGCTTCCTATTCAGCGTGTTTGAAACTATTGCAATTATACCTGAACAGATGCACCATACAGGATGAGCCAACGGCGTAAGGTGTGCAACTCGCGTGGTAGCAAATTGATAGCACTTACAAAACTTACGGTCATGATAGCGTGGTGCATGGCTGCATACTCCGGTGAATGGTTTATCGTAGAAAAGGTAAAAACAATGGATCGTACTGTGACGGTCGGCATTCAAGTGCTGCCGCTTTCGGATGACGCTTATGCGATTGTCGATCAGGCGATCGCGGCAATTGCGGCGACCGGGATCAAATACGAAGTCAGCCCGCTCGAAACCGTCGTTGAAGGGACACTCGATGCGTGCTTAGCAGCGGCGCGTGCTGCTCATGAAGCGTGTATGGCGTCGGGCGTAAAACGTGCGCTGACCTTCATCAAAATCAGCGACAGCCTGGACGGCTCAACGATTGCCGACAAAATGGCAAATTATCAACCGTAGCGCAGTGGTGGCGCGTGCGAGTCAATGGCTGCTGCCACCGTTTACGCTGGTTGCGTTGGCCGTGATCTGGCAGATTGTTACACAGGCCGATCATGCACCGCTGCGCATTGTGCCAACGCCCGATGAAGTGTGGAACGCATTGCGCCATGATTGGTCGTCGCTGCTGACGCGACACCTACCAACGACTTTGCAAGAAACGCTGATCGGCTTAGCGATCGCGCTGATCGTCGGGATAGCACTGGCAGCGGCGCTCGACTTTTCGCCCATATTGCGCCGCGCCGTCTACCCGCTATTGATCCTTTCGCAAACGATCCCACTGATTGCATTAGCGCCTGTACTGATCCTGATCTTCGGCTTCGGCATTGAGCCTAAAATTACAGTAGTCGTTTTGTACTGCATCTTTCCGATCACATTGGACACGCTTCACGGGTTGGATAGCAGCGATGCTGCGGGGCTGCTGCTGATGCGCTCATTCGGCGCGAACCGCTGGCAGACCTGGCGCAAAGTACGGCTGCCCGCTGCTTTGCCTTCGCTGTTTGCCGGATTGCGCATTGCTGCCGCCTACAGTGCAACGGGTGCGATCATTGGTGAATACATCACGTCGAATCAGGGGCTTGGCTATTATATGCGCTTTGCCTATGCCCAATCGCACGTTGATCAAGCGTTTGTGGCGATCGTGATAACAGCACTGCTGAGCATCGGATTAACGGGGGGAGTAGCACTAGTGGAGCGCTTATTATTGGGCTGGTACTATGCACAATTGAACGCTACTGCGTGGAATGAGCCACAGATCGAGTGAGCATCGCCCACAAGCTGACCAACGCATAAGCTGCCAACACGAACACGAAGGGATCGGCGGGTGCTCGGTAGCGCGTGGAAGGGTGAAACACCAGATAAGTCACCGTGATCGCGATGAGCACCGTCAGCAGTGGCGCGATCGGGCGCTTGCGCAAAACAGCCAGCACGCCGCCAATGCTCGCCAAAATCAGCAGCGGCGTAAAGTAGATCAAATGCACTTTGCGCGCGATCTCAAAAGTGGGCGTACTATACTGCGCAACCGGATCGCCTGCCGCAAGCCCCAACGTGGGCGGCAAACCGCGCGGCGTGATGTCTGGACTCCACAGCACTACGAATTTATCCACGAGCAAACGCGCCCACAGTTCAGAATGCGCCGCCAAAAAGTCGATTCCTTGCTGCTGCTGCCAACGATCGGCCTGTGTATCTGTCAATCCGGCAGGCACTGCTTGCAAACAGCCGCCCGCATCCGACCATTGCACATCCCACCCGGCTTCCATATACGGGATTGAGCAGCGATTGTTGGCCTGATAAAAGTTCGAGCCACCATTGGTGCTAATCAAAACGAATGTGCCATGTAACTGCCAATTGCGAATCAGCCACGGCGCAAGTACCAGCCCAAATGCCCCGATCAGCAGCGCCGATCGATACAAAGTCGTGCGCAGCGTCGTTTGTCGCCACCAGATCAGGGCGAGCATCGGCAGGATCAGCAGCACCAGCGTTTTAGTGAGTGCTGCACCGCCGAGCAATGTGCCGCACAACGCGAAATAGAGCCATTGATTGCGCGCTGACTTACTACCGCGATAGGCAAAATAGATCGCGGCTGTCAGCAGCAGCATGAAGATCGCCGTATCGTTGACGGTCAGGTTCTGGAAAAGTTGATAGGGGTAGAGTGCCGTCAGCAGACCAGCTAAGAAGCCGACGCGCCGCCCACCTAGCGAACGCCCGATCAAGGTAATGAGCAGCACCGTGCCGATCTCAAATACAATCTGTACCAGTGCCACCGCGATCGCGCTGCGCCCGAATACGCTGTAAATGGCGACCAACACGAACGAATAGAGCGGTGGCAAATCCGAGTCGGGATGCAAATCGGCAAAGCGCGTATAGCCCTGGCCTGCCATCAGGTGACGTGCGTAATCATCATAACCGGATGTGCTGAGCGAGAGCGTCGATCCGAAAAGTGCCACGAATGCTAACCGTGTGATCAGCACAATCGCGGCAAGTACCAGTAAATCGTTTTTGAGGATTATCTTGAAGGCGAATGAAGCACGACGCGCCCCAACTTCCAATATTTTTTGCATGGAGTGGGACGCGTGAGGTGACGGGATCACAGCAAGATCACAATTGCGTTAGCCGTTCAGCAAGCGATCCATATCGACTGGCTCGCCTTTGGCCGCCTTGAGCAGCGTCCAGTACAGCGGAAACAACGTCGCGAAATCGCCTGTAATCGTTGCAAAATCCTCTTCAGTTTCGACCGGATAATCCAGGCTCGGAAAATAGATCGCGCAGCCAGACGCCTTGAATTGTTCCGCTTCGACATCGACCCCAAACAGTTGATCGAGTTCTTCGATCACTTCTTCTTCGCCTTCGCTGTTGACCAGATACAGCTCGTCGAATTCGCTCAGATAATCGCCTAGCGACTCGCGAAACTGATAAATCGCTTTGATGAACAGACGCCACTCTGCCGCGCCGGTGATGCGGAACGCCACATTGAGGCCTTCTTCATTGGCGACAAGCATCAGGCTGAACGCGGGCGTGTGAATATTGCGCAGACCCGTATAATCGCTTTGGGCGGGATGTATGCCCGTCGCAACTTCATTGCTATCGACCTGTACGGCCTCGTCGCTATCGCGCGCGATCTCAAAATCATAGACGCCGTTCGCCTCGTTGAGCGCTGCCTCTTTGAGCGCCGTCAGCCGGGGCAGCACCTGAGTCCGCAGTGCGGCGGCGCGAGCCTCCCCATCCATTGCAAAAACGGGCGTTGGGTCAATTGCCTGGAGTCGAGTTTTAGAAGCCATTTACGAAAATCTCCTGTACTGATGGCCTGTACTGATGAACGGTGTACAGCGCACAGCAAAAGAGCGACCTTGAATAAGCCGCCCGGTGGACTGTTGATGACCTGTTACATCATAGCTGAAATTGGCGGCCTTGTCGATTGCGAAGTGCGACGCTTATGTGATCCTAATCCGCGATCTTTCACAAAAAATGCCGCGTTCAGTTGTTAATTCACCAGGGCACGATGCCATAATTCTTCAGCAAGTGCCCATACTCGCCAGCCGAACCGCTGAACACCGGATCGCAGATGCGCGCCGCAGCGTCCTGCATATCCAGCGGCAGCAGCGCGTCCTGCCGACGGTGTGCTTCATCATCAGCAGCAGGGGCTTGATTGGATACCCACCCCGGATCGACGCTGTTCATGAATATTCCCGACTCGGCAAAATCGCTGGCTGCCGTGTGCGTCAACATGTTGAGCGCTGCTTTCGCCATGTTGGTATGGGGATGAATGCCGCGCTTGCTTTGCTTGAATTGACCTTCGACTGCCGACACGTTGACAATATGTTTGATGCCTGCGCCGCGCATCATCAGCGCTTTAAGCTGGCTGATCAGCACATACGGCGCGGTGACATTGATCAACTGCACTTCAAGCACTTCGGGCAATGTCACCGCTTCCAACTTGAGTGTCCAGCTATTAACCGTCCGATTGTCGAGCGGCTGCCCGTCGCGATCAAGCGCCAAATCACTCGCCTCGCCCCCTGTAAGCAAAAACGGAAAGCCCGTGTCAGCCGTGGTGTACGCATCGGGTGGCTGTACGAGCGCCCCAATTGGCGCTGGCAATTCCGCGATGGGCAGCATTTCGTCAGCGATCAAATGAGCGTAGTATTCGGGCAGACGCCGGACGGTTTGCGCGGCATTGTTGATCAAAATGTCGAGCTGCGGATAGGCTGCGCACAGGTGCTTAGCAAACGCCTCAACTCCCGGCGTATAACACAAATTCAGCGCATACAGATGTAATCGATCGCGCCACACAGCAAAATCCGGCTCAGCGGCATAACGGCGAGCTGCATCGCGTGGAAAGCGCGTCACGCCGATCACCTGTGCACCAGCGCGTAATAATCGCAGCGCAACTGCATAGCCAATTTTGATGCGTGCGCCCGTGACCAGCGCGATTTTGCCTGTCAGATCAGCCGTTTGCACTCGTTTTGCATAGTTCAGATCGGCGCAGCGCGGACATAATCGATCATAAAAAAAGTGGCGTTCGTAAAAGGAAATGCCGCAGATATGGCATAGCTGCGGCTTGATCCGTTTCGGCTGGCGCAATAAGCCGCTCTCATAACCCGTCAGCGGCTGATCGCCCAACAGCGGGTTGCGATATAACACGCCGTGCTCGATCGCATGGATATAATCCTGAAAGCCAACGGATGAAACGGCGGGTGGCCGCGCGCTGAACCGTGCGTACAGATCAGCAAACAGCATATCGGGGGTCATATCCAGTATCCGTTGAAAGTACAGCACGCCGATTGGCAAGCGGCTTTTGGGGATACTTCCGGCGGCACGTTCGGCGGCGCGTTTTCCAGCGGCGGCTGTATCAGCGGAACGCGATCGCAAGCGCTTGACGCTTTGTATCGTGTCCAGCGCGACGTTCAGTGATTGCCAATCATGTTGAAGCGCCACATCGAACACAGCCAACGTCGGTTGCAGCGGATAAACGCCGTCGCTGCCGAGTGTCACATCCGGTGCGAGAATGCGATCGTAGATCAGCAGATGCACAAAAGCACTGCGCCGCCCTTGCCGATCCGCAAGGCAGCCTTCGCCAACGCCATAGCTATCCGGCAAAAAGTCGCTGATCAGGCTGCGCAGTTCAGCATAGTCCGTTTCGGTGAACGCGGTTTGCCCCGCCGCAATCGCTTGCTGCGAACGCGCCTGAATCACTTTGAGGAGTCCTGGCAAGTGTCGTCGGATGTCAGTCATAAGCTGCTCACATAAATCGAATGGTAGAGATCATCTGGAAATTCGCTGAGATTAAATCAGCCGAGACAAAGGACAAATCATTCACGCAAGCACCATTCCCAAATTGTACCCATAATGTCAAATGGAGTCTGACGACTTCAACAGAACACTTTTCGCGCTGTGCTTTTTGCACTGCGCTTTTTGAAAAACTATGGTACGCTCTTACCTCGTATCTGAAATTTTGCACGATTTGCACGGGAAAGGTTTTGTTTTATGAAGCGCATCCTTTTGTTGCTCATTGCGGCAGCGTTCGTGTTTCCCTTCGGGCTGAGCACCGGACACACGCGTGCGGCACCAGCGACCAACGCTGACACGATCATCATTGGTTATACCGACTCGACCGACGACCTCGACAATGCCGATGTGTACGACGATCACGGTTGGGAAATCCTCCAAAACACAGGCGAAGGCTTGCTCAAGCTGAAAGTTGCCAGCACCGATGTCGAGCCAGGTTTGGCCGTCGCAATGCCCACGATCAGCACCGATGGGCTGACCTATACGTTCACCCTGCGCGATAACCTGCAATTCGCAGATGGCACGCCGCTCACCGCGCAAACCGTGGTGGACAGCATTGCTCGCGTGCAAAAATTGAACGGTCAGGTCGCTGGTTTGGTGACGGGTTATATCAACTCGGTCACTGCGCCGGATGCCAAGACGGTCGTGTTCAAACTTCAGCGCCCGATTGGGTTCTTCAATGCGTTGGTTGCCACGCCGCCGTATTACCCGGTCAACCCCAAGATTTATACGGCAGACGCGCTCAACAAGTTCCCGACCACGCTGGATGGCGTCGGCCCATATCGCCTAACCAGTTACAAGCCGAAAGAGCAAGGCGTGCTGGAAGCTAACCCGAAATATTACGGCGCTCAGCCGCTGACCAAGACGATTATCCTGCGCTACTTTGCCGATCAGGCGCAGTTGTCGGCAGCCGTTGAAAAAGGCGATATTGATGTAGCGTGGCGTGCCCTCGGTGCTGCGGACATTGTGCGCCTCAAAAAGACTGCCGGAATCAACGTGTACACCGTCCCGAACGGGCGGACGCTGTATCTGAACTTCAATCATTTGACCAAACCGTTCGATGATGTGCGCGTGCGTCAGGCCGTCGCTTATCTGACCGACCGTGACGAGATCATCGACCGTGCCTATCAGGGGCAAGTCAAGGCGCTGTACAGCATGATCCCGCCCGGTTTCAGCTATGTAACCGACGCCTTCAAAAAGCAATACAACGCGCCGCAGGTTGATAAAGCGGTGGCGCTCCTGAAAGCTGCGGGCTACACCGCCGATAAGCCGCTGACGGTTGATTTTTGGTGGCCGCTCAAGCACTATGGTCAGGAAGCGCAAGACATCGCCACCGTTCTCAAAGCGCAGTTGGAAAAGAGCGGCCTGATCAAGATCAATCTGCAATCCGCTGAGTGGAGCACGTACATTGCCGCCGTCGGAAAAGGTGGCTACGGCTTCTTCCTGCTCGGTTGGTTCGCGGATTACCCGGACACGGACGACTATATCGCGCCGTGGGCCGACTCCAGCCTGAATGCAAACGAGGGCACCAATTACAAGAATCCGAAGATGGACGATCTGGTACGCCGCGCGGGTTCAAGCGCCGATCCGAAAGTGCGCACCGATTTGTATGCACAGGCGCAAGACCTGTACGCGCAAGATGTGGTGACTGTGCCGCTGCTGCTCGTCGGTGAATATACCGTTTACAAAGATGGTGTCGTTGGCGCGGATAAAGTCGGCGCGACGGTCATCATGAAGTACAGCTTGCTCGGCAAAAGCAGCACGGGCGCAAGCTCCGCCGCGACCATGAGCGCAACGATGAATGCGACGATGGCAGCTACCGCCAGCAAGTAACTAGTCATTCAAGCGGAGCGGGATAGACCCCCAACCCCAACCCTTCCCCCGTTTACAGGGGAAGGGAGTCAAACCCATTTTGAAGTCCCACCTCATAGATGGGAAGGGTGAATTTGTTTCCAAGCTACGTTGATACACTTTAATGGCATTTTAATTTTGACAATTACCCCTTTCGGCGCGATCTTTTTAGTTATATTCGGCTTGCTCGCCATTGTATTGACGTACGTGCTGGTGTCGGGCAGCAGCTCGCTTCGCAACTATGTCATCACCCGCGCGCTGCTTACCTTTCCAATGGTGCTCATCTTATTGACGCTGATCTTCATCGTGCTGCGCGTGCTGCCTGGCGACCCGATTTCCTCGCAATTGGGGCCGCGTGGCAGCGCCGAACTCAAGGCACAGTTACGCGCGCAGCTTGGCCTTGATCAGCCGATCACGGTGCAATACATCGGCTATCTTGGCAAGATCGCACAGCTCGATCTCGGTCACTCGATGGTTGAAGGTCAGCGCTCGATCATCGACGAGTTGGGCGAACGGCTGCCCGCTACTTTGGAACTCGTCATACCCGCCTTTGTGCTGATGCTGCTGATCAGCGTATTGCCCGGCGCATTAGCCGCTCATCGCCACCGCCAGCCCGCCGATTACATCTTGCGCTTGTGGAGCATCATCACCTATTCGATGCCGATCTTTTGGCTTGGTTTGATGCTGCAACTGATCTTTTCAGTGCGGCTCGGCTGGCTGCCCACCGATCATCGGCTCGATCCGCTGGTGGAAGCGCAAGTGACTCAGCAGGTGGCCGCGCTGCCTTTTCACACCAACATCACGCTGATCGATACGCTGTTAGTAGGTAATACGGCAGCTTTTGGCAATGCGATCGCGCATATGGTGCTGCCTGTGGTGACGCTGAGTGTGGTGCTGTCCGGCGTCTTTTTGCGGTTGACGCGCGCCAACATGATCGAGACGCTGCAACAGGATTTTATCACTGCCTCACGGGCGCGCGGCGTCCCTGAACGCACCGTCACATACCGACACGCGCTGCGCAATGCATTTATTCCGGTGCTGACCTTGCTGGGCTTGCAATTGGCGGCATTGTTGGCAGGCGCGGTGCTCACTGAAACGACGTTCTCATGGCCGGGCATGGGCTTGTACCTGTTCGAACGCATCACGCAGCGCGATTACACCGCTGTGCAAGGCGTGGTGACCGTGTTCGCCGTGTTCGTCGCGATCACGAGTTTGCTGGTCGATGTATTGTACGCGTTCGTTGATCCGCGCATTCGCTATTAGTCCGGCATCCGGCAAAGAAGAATAATCCAAAAACAATGACGACTACTCAACCAACCTGGCAAGCCGATCTTAATCGCGCGGGCGCACTGCGCCAGACCATTCGCCAATTGTGGCGGGCGCGGCGCTGGTACGGCATGGATTGGTGGTTCGTCGTGATCAGCGCACTGGCCTTGATCGTATTCGTGATCGTTGCAGCGGTTCCGCAGTGGATCGCGCCGTACAATCCGGGCAAGGAAGTTGGTCCGCCGCTGTTAGCGCCCGGTCAAGCACCCGTTTCGATCGTGATCGTGGCGCGCACTGCCGATCACATCAGCAGCTTGCTTGACTTAGGCGGCGCGGACGGCACTATCGGTCTGATTGCGGGCGGCGAGTCGAGTACGGAACTGCGCAAGCGTGAAGACACGCTCAACACAACGCGCGCTGCCGCCAATCAAGGGCTGATCCGCCCTGAAATTTCGCGCTACGATACGCTCGACGAAATGCTGAGCGCGCTGGCAAAAGGCGAAGTCAAAGCGATCATTGGCAGTTCCGCCGAACTGACTAGCGCGCTTGCAAAATATCCTGAGCTGTCGATCGCCGGGCCATTGTCCGAAAGCAGCGGGCAAGGCTTTTCGCTCGGCACGGATAAGCTCGGTCAGGACGAATTGAGCGTGCTGATCTGGGGTGCGCGCGTGGCGTTGGTGGTCGGCTTGTCATCTGCACTGATCGCGGCATTGATCGGCATTCCGCTCGGCCTGCTCTCAGGCTTCCGGGGCGGTTGGCCGGATCGCGTGCTGACGCTGTTCATGGACAGCCTGTACTCGTTCCCCGGCTTGATTCTGGCGATCGCGATCTCCGCCGTGCTCGGACCAGGGATCGGCAACGTCATCGTGGCGATCGCGGTGCTGTACGTGCCAACCTATTACCGCGTGCTGCGTGGGCAAACGCTGGCAATCAAGCAGGATTTGTACATCGAAGCGGCGCAAAGTCTGGGCGCAACTCGTTGGACGATCTTGTGGCGTTACATCTTCCCGAACGCAGTTTCATCGATCGTGGTGCTCTTTTCAGTCAATGTGGCCGACGCGATCCTGACAGAAGCGGGACTCAGCTTTCTGGGGTTGGGCTTGCCGCCGGACGTACCCGATTGGGGGCTGGCGTTGGCGCGCGGGCAAGAGTACATTCGCACGTCGTGGTGGCTGATCGCTTATCCAGGCGTGCTGATCATGCTGGTAACGCTCAGCTTCAGCATGTTGGGCGAAAGTCTGTCCGAAATTTTGAATCCAAGGTTAAATCGCGCATGAGTCTATCCACATCTTTACCCGTTCCGAGCGCCGCCGAAAATCAAGCGAATGCGCTCCCACTTTTGCAGGCGCGCGATCTATCGGTCACCTACAGTACGCGCGGTGGATCGCTGAACGCAGTCGATCACCTGAACCTGGATTTACAGCGCGGCGAAGTGCTCGGCTTAGTGGGCGAAAGTGGCAGCGGAAAATCCACACTCGGCAAAGCGCTCATGCGTTTGATCGCGCCGCCCGGCAAAATCAGCGGCCAGTTATTGTTCAATGGCAGCGATTTAATGGCGCTCAATGAGACGCAAATGCAGCATGTGCGCGGTCGCCAGATCGGGATGATCTTTCAAGACCCGATGACGTCGCTCAATCCGGTGCAGCGTATTGACGAGCACATCATCGAAGCGATCCGCGTCCATTACCCGGAAGTTTCCAAAGCCGAAGCGCTCGAACGGGCGCGCGAACTGGCCGGACGACTCGGCATCGCGGCGCGCCGTCTGAACGATTATCCGCACCAATTGAGCGGCGGAATGCGGCAGCGCGTCATGATTGGGCTGGCGTTGGCGCTCAAAGCGAGCTTGATCATTGCCGATGAACCCACCACTTCGCTCGACGTGATTGTCGAGGCGCAATTTCTGGAACTGCTGCGCGAACTCAAAAACGAGTTCGGCTTGACGATCATCCTGATCACGCATAATATCGGCATTGTGGCCGAATTAGCCGATCGGGTGGCCGTGATGTACGCTGGCAAGATCGCGGAGATCGGCGGCGTGCGCGATGTGTTCCATCACCCGCTGCACCCTTATACGCAGGGGCTGTTGAAGTCGATCCCGAACATCAGTCTGGACGTGTCCGAGCAAACGCTGTATCGCATGGAAGGCACGCCGCCCAACTTGATCGCGCCGCCGTCGGGCTGTCGTTTCAACCCGCGCTGTCCGCACAGGATGCCGGAGATTTGCCCGGTACGCGTGCCGCCGCTGGATGTAATCAAGACTGACGACGCGATCGAACATCGCGCGGCGTGCTGGCTGCATATTCCGCACGATGCGCCGAGTGAACAATCAAAGGATAAGCTAAATCAATGAGCGATAAACCAAAACAAGAATCGCAAACCGAAATCGGACCGCAGCAAATTTTGCTGATCATGACCACCGAACATTACACATTGGAAGGCGCACGTGCTTCGACTATTTCCGACGCGAATGGGCGTTCCAGCTTATTTCTGAGCGCTGTGTCAAGCGGCTTAGTGGCGCTGGCTTTTGTGGGTCAAGTGTCGAAGATGGATCAAACCTTTTTCGTGTTCGCGCTGATCCGGTTTCCGAGCTTGCTCTTTTTGGGGTTGGTGACGTTCGTGCGGCTGCTCGAAACAGCGCTGGAAGATGCACTCTACGCACGTGGCATTGCGCGCATTCGGCACTATTACACCGAGATCGCGCCGCAAACCAAGCCGTACTTTGTGCTGCCTACCAACGATGATATGGCAACCGCATTAGGTGGCACGATGGGCTTGTACCTGCCGACGATTCAGATTTTCTTCACGGGCGCGGGCATGATCTCAGTGATCAATGGAGTGTTAGCAGGAACTTTCGTCGGATTGTTGGTCGTGGCGCTGTTCGCGACTCCCATTCCGCTGACTGTCGTTATTGGGGTTATCGGATTTGTGATCGTGGTGGGTTTGCAAACTGTTTTCCAAAGGACGCAATGGCAAATTGCAGCGCAAAAAATGACGGCGATGTTCCCAAATCAGAATCTGACCGATAGCAAAAAGTCGTCGATGCCCCAATCGCCAACTCGTTAGCAAGCGATGTTTTGCAGCCAAACGCACAAATAAAAAGCCTCTCCCCAAAATCATGAGGAGAGGCTTACACAAACAAGTTGTCGAGCCTTTTTAGAGGTTCGGCTCTGGCTCACTCGCTTGCGGTTCAGTGGCTTGCGCGTCAATTGACTCCGACGCCATCGCCTCTGGTTCGTTTGCGTCTGACGCACGTTCAGTGCTCACCGATTCGTCAGTCACAGCTTCAGCCGGGGCGGGCGTGGGGCGAGCCACTGGCGGCGCAGTCGGGTTATCCAGATCGAGCGTATCGTATACGTTCGGACGATTCTCGATCGGCAGACCCGTTTCAGGATCGATGATCGCTGCATCGCCGCGCTGCGTAAAGCCGACGCGCCGCTTATCCGGCTCAAGGCGGCTGATGCGCAGTTGCAGGCGGTCGCTCTTCTTCAGATAGCTGTACGGCTCTTTCAGCGTGCCGTCGCCCATCTCGCTCAAGTGCAGCAGCCCTTCGAGGCCATCATCCAATGCAATGAACGCGCCGAAATCAACCACGTTCGTCACTGAGCCTTCGACTTGCTGACCTTCGTGATAGCGATTCATCGCATCCGACCACGGATCAGGCAGCAAACGCTTGCGGCTGAGCGCAATACGATTCGTCTCGCGATCCAGGCTCAGCACATACACTTCGATCTCGTCACCGATCTTGAATACATCACGCGGATGATCCACGCGATGCCAGGCCAGTTCGCTGACGTGGATCAAACCGTCCGCGCCACCCAGGTTGACGAATGCGCCGAAATCGCGCAAGCCGGTCACGGTGCCGGTGACCACATCGCCTTCCATCAACTCGCTCAGCAAACGCGCCTTCTGCTGCTGACGCCATTCCTTCTGCGCTTCACGTTCGCTGAAGATCAGACGGCGACGTTCCTGATCGACTTCGATCACCTTGACGCCCAATACGCGGTTACTGAGCGTATTCAGCGAGTCGCGTCGGTCGTTTCCGCCAATACCGACGGTCACCAGATGTGAAGTCGGGATGAAACCTTCCAGCCGTTTCCAACGTACCAGCACGCCGCCGCGATTGTGGCCGGTCACTGTGACCTCGACCACTTCTTCGTTTTCGAGCAGCGCTTTGGCCGATTCCCAATCATACTGTTGCAAACCCTGATTGATCGAAACAATCAGGTTGCCGTCATTATCGCGCGGGTTCATGATGTACACCGGGACTGTTTCGCCAACCGCCAATCGGCTGCGGAACTCTGGATCGAGCCGATCCAAATCTTGCGCCGGGACGATTCCGTCTTGCTTGGCGCTCAAATCAACGATAACATCACCGCGCGGGTCAAGTTGCAGGATCGTTGCATTACGAATTTCGCCACGTTCTGGAGGCGTGTAGTCGAATGAGCCTTCCAATAATTCCAGAAACTCGGCGTCTAACTTCTTCTCGCGTTCCGTCTTTTCAACACTCATATTACTTGAACCACCTTCTGTAGAATTTGCGTCTCCGAAGAGACTTGCTTAGCACTGCCAATCCCGCTTAGCCGGGCAAGATTGGGTTGGGCACAACGCCCATAGGAGAATTTGAGGCGTGAAATACTTGCAGTCTATGCTATGCTGCCTATATTATATCTCTTACCGCCTGTTTTTCAAGCTAGAGACGTGTTAGAATCCATTGACACTGCCACTGCCGGGCTTACGCGCAAGCCTTGCTACGAAAGTCCCTTTATTGATGTAGAGTTTAGCAAAACTCATTCAGTGGTGACAAATTGTAGGCAAAACTTTGTCGATGCTCTGTTGATATAATACGTAGTTTCAGGGTTCTATGGATGTACCGGAGTTATCGTAATGACTGAGCAGCTCACACACAGCGAAACACATAACGCAATTGATATTGATTTATCGCGTCCGGTGCGCGTGCGTTTCGCGCCTAGTCCAACGGGTGATATGCACATCGGCGGCGGGCGGACGGCATTATTCAATTGGCTGTTTGCGCACCGTTACGGCGGCAAATTCGTTTTGCGCATCGAGGATACCGACGAAAAGCGCTTCAAAGAAAATTCATTGCAAGGCATCATAGACGGCTTGCACTGGCTCGGCTTGCAGTGGGATGAAGGGCCGGACATTGGCGGACCACATGCACCCTATATTCAGAGCCAGCGCCTGCCGTTGTACCAGAAGTGGGCGCAGTGGTTGGTCGAGAGCGGCAAAGCCTATCGCGCCTATGAGACGTCCGCCGAGATCGAACAAATCGGCGCGGAACGCAAAGCGAAAGGGCTACCCCCCGGCTATGATCGGCGCGGGCGGGCGCTGACACCGGATGATTGGGCGCGGCTTGATGCGCAAGGCAAACCGTATGTGATTCGCTTCAAAATGCCGGACGGCGAAACGACCTTCATCGATCTGGTACGCGGTCCGATCACGTCATTAAACGACAACCTGCAAGATCAGGTGATTCTCAAATCGGACGGCTTCCCGACCTATCATCTGGCGCACATTGTGGACGATCACATCATGGAGATCACGCATGTAATCCGCGCTGAGGAGTGGATCAATTCAACGTGGCTGCACAAGCAGTTGTATGACGCGTTCGGCTGGCAAATGCCGCAGATCGCGCATGTACCGGTGATTCTCAAAATCGACGGCAAGGGCAAGATGAGCAAGCGCGACGAAGGCGCTAGCATTTCCTATTTTTCGCAAGGCGGCTACCTGCCTGAAGCGGTCACCAACTATTTGTGCAACGTCGGTTGGAATTATGGCAAGATCGATGATAAGGGCGAGGAAATTCAGGTCTTTACCAAAGATCAGGCTGCCGAAATGTTCGATGTCCGGCGCGTAACGACCAGCGGCACCAAGTTCGATCTGGTCAAGCTCGGTTGGCTGAACGGCGTGTACATCCGTGACATGGACGCGATCGAACTGGCAACACGGCTGCGCGCCCCGCTCGAAAAGGCCGGGCTGGAAGTCAACACTGAAACACTGCTGCGGATTGTGCCATTGGTACGCGAGCGGATCAAGGTGCTCAACGACATTGTGGACGTGGCAGGCTTTTTCTTTCGCGATGATGTGCCCGTGCCGCCGCCCGATCAGTTGATCCCAAAGAAAATGGACGCTGCCCAAACCCGCCATGTACTCGAACGTGCATATGCCATTTTAACCGCGCTGCCCGATTTTTCGGCTCACGCAACGGAAGAAGCATTGCGTCCGCTGATGGAAGAACTCACGTTGAAGGCGGGGCAGGTGTTCGGCGCGATCCGTTCGGCGGTGACATCGCAAGCCGTATCGCCGCCATTATTCGAGTCGATGGAGATCATCGGGCGCGAGGTATCGCTCAAACGAATCGAACGGGCGGCGCAATCGCTCGGCGTTTAACTGACAAACTGTGAGGAACTAAAGGATGGTCGAGCAAACAATACAGGTGGGGATGTCGCTGAATGATTTTATCGAGCGCTACAACCAAACGCCATTTGAACTGGTCAATGGAGAGATCATCCCTTTGAGTCCGACCGTAGCAGGCCACAATTGGGTCGCACGCGCGTTGTTTCGGCCACTGGATCAACATATTCGTGCGAACGAGTTGGGTGAATTGATCTGGGAAACGCCATTTGTCATGGAAGATACGCCTGATTGGGTGAAAGGTTCGCGGACGCCTGACCTGTTATTCTACAATGCCGAACGTTGGGCGGCGTATGTTGCGAATACTCCCAATTGGCAGCGCAAGCCATGCGTGTTGATCCCCGATCTGATCATTGAGATTATTTCGCCCACTGATCGGCTGTCGGATGTTCAAGATAAGATCAAGGCGTATCTGGCGGATGGCGTTCAGATAGGGTGGGCAATCGATTGGCAGCACAAAACGGTCAGTGTGCATTCCGCTGGTGAGCTTTCGCCAACGTTGATCAGTGCGGATGGGGTACTCATAGGTGGCGATGTGCTGCCCGGCTTTTCGCTGACATTGTCCGCGATTTTTGATCAGGGTGGGTAGCTTGCGAAACAACGCCCTGCCCTAAACAGACAAGGCTCATACAGAAGCATCTTGTGCGTAGCTTCTGTATGAGCCCCAGTGTTTAGGCCGGGATATTGATCAGGCCGGTTGGATCGGTTGAAGCATGTGCGGCGCTATCGAGCCTTTGGCGAGGTTCACAATTTGCGTGAATGTTGGCGCATCGTGTACACAGATTTCAGCTAGACTTTTGCGATCCAACTGGATATTGGCAGCTTTGAGCGCGTTGATTAAACGGCTGTAGCTGATCTGTTCCTGACGAGCGGCGGCATTGATGCGCGTGATCCACAGGCGGCGCAGTTGACGGCGGCGCTGGCGACGATCGCGATAGGCGTACCACAGGCTTTTCATCATCGCTTCTTGCGCGTGGCGAAACAGCTTGCTGCGCGATAGGAACTGGCCCTTGACCAGCTTCAGGATTTTCTTGTGGCTGCGGCGGGTAACAAACCCGTTCTTACTACGTGACATTGCTTTTTAGAGACTCCTCAAGGATCAGGCAGATCAGGCAGGCGGATTGGCCTTATGACGCTTCAGATAGGGCGCCAGGCGACCAATACGTTTGCGTTCTGCCCCATTAGCAACTGGCTGCATACGGGTGAATTGCATTTTGGTACGCTTCGAGGTGCGGCGGCGCAAGTGACTTTTGCCACCTTTGGTACGCACAACTTTACCGCTGCCGGTGACGCGGAAGCGTTTGGCAGTGGCTTTGTGCGTTTTGAGCTTGTACTTCTTGGTCACAGAACACACTCCCAGTCAAAACAAGGCGAATGACGCACCGTGTCGAGACGATGCGCTTTAGAACACATTAGAGGCGCAAATCTGCCAGAGGCAAACTTTGCGACGAGAGCGATCAGCAGCTAGAGGCTACTTCTTTTTCTCTTTTTCAGCAGCCGACGGCGCAAGCACCATCAACATCGTTTTACCGTCCATGGTTGGCGGCTGTTCGACCAATGCCACATCGTTCAGCGATTGGGCGATGTGCACCAGTTGATCGCGCGCGATCTCCGGGTAAGTGATCTCGCGACCACGAAAACGGATACGCACACGCACTTTCATTCCGTCACCCAACCAGCGCCGCACATCGCGCACCTTAAACGACAGGTGATATTCGTTCGTCTTTGGTTTCAGACGAATTTCCTTAACTTCAATCGTTTTTTGCGCTTTACGGGCTTCGCGTTCCCGTTTCGAGCGTTCGTACAGGAACTTGCTAAAATCCATAATCCGGCAAACTGGCGGATCGGCATTAGGCGATACCTCGACCAAATCCAGCCCACGCTCATTAGCAAGCGCCAGCGCATCACGAATCGGGACAATGCCGCGATTATCGTTTTCGCCGAGTTCACTGGAAAGAATCAGCCGAACACGTGGCGTCCCACGGATTTGTTCATTAATGCGATATTCTTCGGAGCTTATACCGCCCTCCACCCTTATAAAGCGCAATCGTAGTGAGGTCGGCTTGACCTCGGATGATCATACTAACACAGCGCGCGCGATTCGTCAATTGCGGAGCGCACGATTGCCCTGATGCGATTGAGCAATACAACCCGTGCGCGGTGAACTACGTATCGGGGATGTATAATCAGCGGTGGACATAAGGCGGTGAATCTATGCGCGTAAAACGGACTTATTTTATTTTAGCGACAATATTAGGCGCGCTGTTGGCAGCGATCATCGCTTGCACGCTGCCCGGCAACCCACAGCCGCCCTTGCCAAGTTACGTGCCGTCCACACAGGCAGCAGCTACCTTCGAGCAAACGATCATCGATTCGATCGCACAGGCCGCGCCCGATGGGACGTTCAGCACGACTGTGACGCAAGAGCAATTCAGCTCGTGGTTGCAGATCAAAGCGCCCGCGTATGCTGCAATTCAAAAGCAAAGTTGGCCGTTCAAAGACGGGCAGGCCGCTTTCAAAAATGCGAAAGTGACGATCTATGCGACGCTGATGCAAGCTGGTGCCCCGGAGTCGCCTGTGCAACTGGTGCTGATTCCGGGAATCGCCACCGATGGAGAGTTCAAAATCACGGTGGATAGTGCGCAAATGGGTATTTTCGGTGTGCCAGGGGCGCTGCTTTCGCACATCACAGACATCATTCAAACGTCGTTGAACGGCCAGCTTGGGCAGTACAAAGGCCGCTACACGCTGACAGCGATCACCGTTGGCAATGGCACTATCAGCGTGAACGGCAAAGTCATTCGCGGCTAATCACCGACCGACACAGCGATAATCGGCTGTGCCTGATCCTGTGTCGCAGGTACGCTGGATAGTGTGGGCGCTTCTTCGCTGCGCTGCACTTGTGCGGGCAAAAACGCCAGCACAAATAATCCAGCGCAAAACATCACAATACCGCCAACCGTCAGACCGTGCGTCATGCCTACCACATACGCTTGATCGGCATTGGTGATGATTGCTTTGCCGATTTCAGGCGGGAGCGTAGCAGCGATCACATGCGCAGCTTGTACCGTACTGGACAGTTTCGCCAGAATGTCCGGCGATAACTGTGGCAGCGATGTTTTCAGGGTGGCGATGCTGTCGGTATAGGTGATGTTCAAGATCGTGCCGAGTACCGCAACGCCGAGCGCGCCGCCAAGCTGTCGCGTGGTATCGTTCATGGCAGAACCGACGCCCGCCTTATCCACCGGCACTGCACCCATGATCGAGTTGGTGGCCGGGCTGAACACCATGCCAACGCCAAAGCCGAGCCAAACCTCGCTGATGAAAATGATGCTGTATGGCGTATCGACTTTATACACCCCTGCAATGAACAATGCGCCAAGCGCCGCGATTGTGATACCAAGCGCTACCGTGTATTTTGTGCCGATGCGTGACGAGATGCGCGCCGATTGTGAGGCCATGATCGTCAATGTCAGCGCAAAGGGCAGCAATCGTAACCCTGCGCTGAGTGTCGAATAGCCTTGCACCGTTTGCAGATACGGACTCAGAAAGAACAACACGCTGAACTGATTGAAGGTGACCATCGCCATTGCAATACTGGCAACGGTGAATGAACGATTGCGGAAAAATCGGATGGGCAGCATGGCGTTAGGCGTGCGCGCTTCCCACGCTGCGAACAGTGCCAGCACGCCGATCCCAATGCCGAGCGCGATCAGCACGGTTGAATTCGTCCAGCCTTCGACGCCCGCCTTGATGATCCCGTAGACCAGTGCAAATAAGCCGATGATCGACAGCACAATCCCTGGAATGTCGAATGCTGGCGCGTGCGTATCTTTCGATTCAGTCAGGAACAGCCAGCCGCCGATCAAAGCGATCGCGCAAGTTGGCAGATTGATCAGGAACAGCATATTCCAACCGAAGTGTTCCAGCAGGAAGCCGCCGATCACAGGCCCCGCACCGACGCCCAAACCAAAGATCGCTGCCCATATGGCGATCGCTTGCGGACGCTCTTTCGGCGGAAAAGTGGCGCTGATGATCGATAAAGTCGCTGGCAAAATGAGCGCACCGCCAACGCCTAACAGCGCACGGGTGGCAATCAACATCAGCGTTGAACTAGAGATCGCGGCGATTACCGAGCCGATCGCAAACCAGACTAATCCAACGAGCAGCACCCGCTTACGCCCGAATCGATCCCCGATAGTGCCTGTGGTGAGCAGCAGTGCCGCGAATACCAGCACATAGCCGTCCAGAATCCATTGCAGCTCATTGGTGGATGCGCCGAGCGCTCTGGAAATAGAGGGCAGCGCCACATTGAGCACCGTATTATCGATGCTGATGACTAATACAGAAATGCCGATGAACAATAAGCCGAAGCGCCGTTTGGCAGCTTCTGATATACCTGATGGTTGTGCAGTTCGATTCATTACGATTCCCTCAATAGCATTGAAACGGTTAAACGTCACATTGTGAAATATGGCATTTGTTGACAGATTATGCTTAGAGTATCAGCAGACAGGCATTCTTACCGGAAATTGTGCTTAGAGTCCACCACACAAGCCCTGCCAAATGAAATACTCAGGATACGGTAGAACGGCGGACGTGGCAGACCACGTCCCTACCGCGCACCGGATTGCCTGTAGGGATATGGCCTGCCGTGTCCACAACCCTTGAAATTCAACGTGGTCGACTACTAACGAGTGTTAACAATCCTTCAACTTACGTTAACATATGCTTAACGTGCTGTTGAGCTAATAATCGTGCTCAGCAGTGAAAATTAGCTGCCGAACCCATTAGGAGAGAATTATCTATGTTTACTTCGTCTGGCAACCTTCGCAAGCGCCTTAGTCTGATCATCGCCGCCGTACTGATGCTCACGCTGGTCAGCAGCACGCTCAACAGTGCTCACGCGCAAACGCCCACCGAAATCAAGTTCTACTACCCCACCGCCGTAGGTGGCCCGATTAACAAAGTTATGGATGGCTTTGCTGAGCAGTTCAACAAAGCGAACCCCGATGTTCACGTTACCGCCGTTTACGCGGGTGGTTACGCTGATATTTACAAAGCGATCGACACTCAGGTCAAAGGTGGCGGCGCAGGTCCCGATGTGGGCATTTTGCTCTCGACCGACCTGTACTCCTTGATCGACAACGATTATGTGATCCCGTTGGACGACTTCATCAGCAAATCGAAAGACGCCGATACCTATCTGAAAGATTTCTTCCCGGCCTTCCTGCTCAATTCGCAAACGGGCGGCAAGACGTGGGGCATTCCCTTCCAGCGCAGCACGCCCGTGTTGTACTATAACAAAGACCTGTTCACCGCCGCCGGGCTGGATGCCAGCAAAGCGCCTGCTACCGTTGCCGACCTGCAAGCATACGCGCAAAAGCTGACCAAGGCTGACGGTTCGCAATGGGGTCTGGAAATCCCGTCAGATGGTTTCCCATACTGGTTGTTTCAGGGTTTCGCGATCGGCAACGGTCAAAACCTGGTCAGTGACGCCGCCAACAAAGTGTATTTCAACACGCCTTCGACGGTTGCCGCGCTGCAATACTTCATCGATCTGCCAAATAAGTACAAGGTCATGCCCCCTGGTATCATCAAGTGGGGCGATACGCCGACCGATTTCACCAGCGGAAAAGCCGCGATGATTTATCACACAACCGGCAGCCTGACTAACATCCTGAAAAACGCGAAATTCAACGTGGGCGTCGGCTTCTTACCACAAGGTAGCAAAACCTATGGTGCGCCGACAGGTGGCGGTAACCTGTACATCGTCAAGTCTGCGCCGGTCGATCATCAGGCTGCCGCATGGCGCTGGATTCAATTCCTGAGCAGCCCACAAACGCAAGCGGACTGGACGGTTGCCACGGGTTATATTGCGGCTCGTCAATCGGCATGGACGACCGACACCTTGACCAAACTGGTGGCCGATCACCCGCAATACGCCGTAGCGCGTGACCAACTGCAATATGCCACCAAAGAGCTGGCAACGCACCGTGGTGCTGATATTCAACATATTTTCGGCGGAGCGGTACAGGCCGCGCTGACGGGTGATAAGACGCCCCAACAGGCGCTTGACGATGCTCAGAAGCAGGCCGAAGATTTGCTGAAAGATTTCACCGACTGAGTGTAAACGCCTGATTTTTCCCTCACCCTGAAGCCTCTCCCAAAAAAGAGGAGTCATGGGTGAGGGATTTTCACACTGCATCCTGATCACACCGTATTCTGACACACCGTGACATCGGGGATTTTATGTCCACAGCCGCTGTTGATAACGCCAACAAATCATCATCCAAAGCGAACGCGGCAGTGGGTATACGGCGCGCCCGATTGTGGCGTATTATGCTGCCTTACCTGCTGATCTTGCCGACGTTTTTATTCATCTTCACATTTACGCTGTGGCCGACCGTCAGCGCCGCTATAAGCAGTACGATCAAGCCGGGCGTGACCGTTCGCCAACCTGGTAAATTCGTGGGTCTGAACAATTATGTCGAGCTGTTCGACCCCAACACCGCTATAGGCGAAGCATTCCCGCGCGTGCTGCTCAATACGCTGATCTTTGTGGTCGTGACGGTGCCGGTGAGCATGGCAATGGCGTTTGGGCTGGCATTGGCGCTCAACCGCAAAATGCGTGCGCTGGCCTTATTTCGGTTTGCCTTTTTCTATCCAGTGCTCATGCCGTTGATCAGCGCGGCCAGCGTGTTCGCCTTCATTTATGCGGACAACATCGGGCTTGCCAACACGGTGATCCACTCGTTCGGGCTGCCTACCCATCGCTGGATCGGTGATCCGTTCTGGACGCCGATTGCGATCATGATTGTGGCGATTTGGAAACAGACCGGCTTCTATATGATCATCTATCTGGCAGCTTTGCAGGCCTTGCCCACTGATGTATACGAAGCCGCCGATTTGGATGGCGCGTCTGCCTGGAACAAGATTCGGCAGATCACAATTCCGCTGTTGAGCGCGACCACCTTATTCGTGCTGACTTCAGCGGCAGCAAATGCCTTTCAAATGGTCGATCAACTCTACTCACTTGGTGAAGGCGTGCCGCAAGACAAAAGTAACCTGATGTTGTATTTCATTTTTCAGAAGTTCAACGAGCGCGCCAACGTCGGTTACGTCAACGCGATCACCGTCATTTTGCTGTTGATGCTGCTGGCTTTCACCGTCTTCAACCTGACCTTTCTGGAGCGCCGCGCCTATTATGAGAACTAGCAAACGCCTGAACACCCATAAAAACGCGATCACGACCACGCGACAAGCGCGCTTGCTCAGTCAACTAGCCACCGTCGGATTATTCGCGCTGGCGCTGATCTGGCTGGTGCCGCTGATCTGGACGCTGCTCGTCAGTGTACGCCCGTCCGATGAACCGCTCATTTATCAGATTCGCGGTGTGGCGGGCACGCCTTTACAAACGGTCGTCAATATATTTTATGGCAGCCGCTTGACACTCGAAAACTTCCGCGAGGCGTTCAACGTCGTCAATTGGGGTCAGGAATACATCACGACGTTGATCTTCGTATTTGGGGTGCTGGCCGTTCAAATTGTGACGATTGTATTGTCAGCGTATGCTTTTGCGCGCATGGAGTTTTTCGGCAAAAACATCCTGCTCGGTCTGATCCTGATCCAGTTGATGATCCCGTCCGCCGTGCTGATCGTCCCGAACTTTGCGACGATCCGCAGCCTCGGCTTATTCGATACCAAGCTGGCACTGATGCTGCCTTATTTTGGATCAGCGTTCGGCACATTTTTGCTGCGCCAGACTTTCAAGCAAGTGCCGATCGATTTGGAGGACGCCGCGCGCATTGATGGTTGTAACTGGTGGGGCATTTTGTGGACGGTCTATATTCCGTCTTCAATCCCAACGCTGACCGCCTTTGCACTGGTTTCGATCAGCACGCACTGGAACGAATTCCTGTGGCCGCTGATGATCACGCAATCCGATTACAACCGCCCGCTGACCGTGGGTCTGGGACAATTGCAGCGCACCAATGAAGTCGGCGCGCTGTATGGGCAGATCACGGCGGGTGTGTTGATCGTGACGGCAACATTGCTGGTACTGTTCCTGATCTTTCAGCGCCAGTTCATCAACAGCTTTTTGCAGTCCGGCTTGAAATAATCGCATCGAATAAAAAACTGTACTTGCAGATACATAGCGACAATTACCCGCTCAGTGCGTCTTGTTTGAGGCAGACCACGCAAAATTATTGACTACTAGCCTTGACGACTCACTGATTGCGTTCTATAATGCACGCATAGAAGTGAGCGCGGGTGTAATTCAGCGGTAGAATGCTTGCTTCCCAAGCAAGACGTCACGGGTTCGATCCCCGTCGCCCGCTCAACAAATAAAAACCCCTTTCCAGTGTGGAGAGGGGTTTTGCTTTCAGGTTCATTGATATTCAGGGCGCAGCACGCCGCGCCCTGAAAAGAGGATTTGATCAGTCGCCGGAAACTGGCTTTGGCGCAGCTATTTGCGGACGGCGCAGGATCAACCCTTGCGCTTGATTGAGCAAGCTGTACACGACGGGCACCACCAGCAGCGTCAAAATCGTGCTGCTGAACAAGCCGCCGATCACGACTGTGCCCAACTCCGAAGCGATGATCGCGCCTTCGGATAGACCGCTCGCCAACGGTAGCAGCGCGATCATGGTAGCAATAGCTGTCATGAGGATCGGGCGCAAACGGGTACGCCCCGCTTCTACCAGCGCTTCATTGACCGGCATATTGCGCTCTTTACGATTGGCTTGCACCCGATCGAGGAGCACGATCGCGTTGGTCACCACGATACCCACCAGCATCAGCAAGCCGATCAACGCCGAAATGCCGAGCACGCGGTTGGTCAGCGTCAGGGCGAGCGCCGCGCCGACAATTGCCAATGGCAAGCTGAACAAAATCGTGAAGGGGTGAATCAGCGAGCCGAAGGTCAGCACCATCACGGCATACACGATCAGGATCGCCAGGCCGAGCGAGCCGAACGTTTGCGCGAAACCTTGCGTTTGCTGTTGACTCTGGAAGCCTTCGCCAACCGTCAGATCGGCGGGTAGACCGTTCATGGCTTTGACTGCCGCGATCGCTTTACTGGTCGTGCCGAGCGTGTCGGTTGTCTCCAATTCAGCGCTGTACGAAACTGCTGCGATCTGCGCAATGCGTAAGTAAGTTGTGGACGTTGCGGCTGAGATCTGGCTGAGCGTACTCGATACGTTTGCCAATCCCGGCACGCCCGACAGCGTTTTGATCACGGACGGATCGAGCGCTTTGAGTTTGTCAGCGGGACCGCTGATCACCAGGGCGAAACCACCAAAACCGGAGTCGGTCAGCGTACCTTTGGACACTTTGACGTTCTCTTTTGCGCCGAAAATAGTTTCAGCCTTGGCGCGAATGTCAGCGGTCAAAGCGGTGACCGTTTCGACGGTCTGCGTATCGGGTGCAATTGTGATTTGCGCCGCATTGCCACTCACGCCACCGCCCACGAACGACGATAAGCCACCGCCCGAACCGATCACAGTCTGATAACGCGCAATGCCGTCTTTATGGATGAGCGTTTTCAGATAATCTTCAAGCTGTGCCACGCGCACATCGGTTTGCGCCAGCGAAGTGCCGTTCGGCATCGACACGGCGACCGTGATTTGCGGCTGACCGAAACCCGGTATGAAGGTAGTCGGGCGCGTTGCGAACAGGTACACGCCGAGCACCAGCGTCAGCGCCGCCAGACCAAGCACAGGCCAACGATGCGCCAACGCCCATTCGACTGCGCCGCGATAGGCGTGTTCCAGACGACCTTCTTTATCGTGTTTGGGCACATCTTTTTCGCGGATCATCAGGTACGCCAGCATTGGCACGACCGTGATCGCAACTACGAATGACGCCAGCAGCGAATAGGTCACGGCTAACCCGAATGGCAGGAAGATTTCACCGATCAGGCCGCCCGATAAACCGATCGGCAAGAACACAACGACGGTAGTCACAGTTGCTGCGAAAATCGCCAGACTGACATCACGCGTACCGCGCAAGACAGCTTCGGCAGGCTTCACGCCGCGCTGAATCTGACCGTAGATATTTTCGAGCACCACGATCGAGTCGTCCACCACGCGCCCGATAGCGACCGTCAGGCCGGAGAGCGTCATGATATTGAGCGTGATGCTCTCCGGGAACAAGCGCCCCAAAAAGATGATGATACTATCTGGCAGCGCGCCGGATGCGCCAAGCTGCACAATCAGCGGATGAACCGCGCGCGGCAAAACGTACATGAGCACGAACGCGATCGCGATCGAGGTGGGGATGCTGACCGCCGTGACCAACGTGCTGCGGAAGCTGAAGTTCAGGAACAGCAGAATGACGAGCACCGCCATTGCTGCGCCGAGCACACCTTCACGCGCTACCCCGCTGATCGAGTCCTTGATGAAGCTGGCTTGCTCAAACACGGTATTGATCGTCACATGCGGGTTGGCCGCTTTCACCTGATCGAACCACGCCATGACGCCATCCGCCACGAGCACCGTATTCGCCGGGCCATTTTTGTAGACCGAAATAGTCAGGCTTTCAGCACCATTAGAGCGGGTGACCGTCTTAGTCGGCGTGAAAGAAACGCCTGTTTCCGCGCGCAAAGCGACTGACTGCGGCAGCTTGGCGAGCGTAGCAGCAGGCAGATAGCCGAGCGTAGCCGGATCGAGTCCCGCGTAAAAGGTTGGCTCATGCGCTTGCAAATAGATCAGCACATCAGCACTCAGCGGACCCATGAAACCGGTGCCGCCGCGTACCGCCAATAGATTGATGAAGGCGGCAGCGGTGGGTTGATTGAACGGGTGACGCAGCAGATCATCGGCTTTTTTGACGGTCACGCCGAACGGTTTAAGCTGAGTTGTCCACGAATCAGGCAGCAGCGGCGCGGTCGGATCATCCGGCACGACGTTGGCAGTATTGTTGTCCTTGAGCGACGCTACCGCCGCCTTAGACGGATCAGCTGCGATTACCGCCAGATCAGTTTTGAGTTTGTCGTCTTTCAAGCCGCTCACAAAATCGGCGGGCAGCGCTTTGATCGCGTCGGCTGACAGATAACGCAGCACCTGCGGATCGAGTTTACTCAAAAAGCCACTTTCGCGTGTATTCAGATAAGCGATTGCATCAGGCGTCAGGCTGCTCACCGCGCGAATGGCGAAGCTCTGTAAAGTGCCGGGCGTCTTGGCAACGATCGCGTTGAGCGCAGCGGCTGCGCCATTCGGCAGCGCCAACAAATCGCGTACGGTACTGAGCTGCGCCGCTTTGAAGCCGGGTTGCGCGGCCAATTGTGCCCATGCGCTGCTTAATACGGGCGCTGGTGAGCCGCCTTTCAACGCTACATAGGACTCATCGGAAAGCGCGTTCAACGCTTTGGCGGATAGGTTATCGACAAAGCCGGGTTCGTTCGTTTTGAGGTAATTCAGCACAGCGGGCGACAAATCGCGTACCAGATTGGCGTTAGCACCACCTGCCAGCAAATTGATCGCCTGTACTGCGCTTTGTTTGCTTCCTGTCGCATCTTTGGTGTTCAGCAGATCGGCGGCGGTGTTGACGGTCACATGCAGCAGTGGATTCAGGATGAACGCGGTGATCGGTGAGCGCCACGAATCGGGCAGATAGGGCACACCCTTTGGATCGAGCTGAGACGGCGCGGGTGGATTGTTTTGTGCAGGCGTTGTTCCACCATTCGCAGCATTGGCAGGTGGATTTGCTGGCGACGCGGCAGGCGCTGCCGGACTGGTGCCCGTGTCCGATGGGTTCGCTTTGGCGGCATTCTGGCGAGCCACTGCGCTTTGGGCGGCTTGATACACATCGGCTGGCACTTGCTGACCACCGGAAATTGAAACGTCCGCCACATCAGCGACTTTGTGCTGATTTTTCAGCGCATCCACAATTTGCTGATCGACCAGTGCGCGCAGTTTGTCAGGCGTCATGGTCGGATCGTCGCTGGATACGCTGGCCGTGATCACAGGTAAGCTGCTGAAATCGAATGACTTGAGCTGTGGCAGTTTATCGGCGGTCATGATCCAGGCATTCGGCAGCGCAACCGGCTTCACAGCGGTCTTAGTGCCGTTGATCGCGCTGTCCAGCCGGGCAGCCGCAAGTTGATCGCGAGTCAATGGGTCGAGGCTGTCGGCAAAGGTCGGGTTGACGCTCAGTGCAGCATCCAGCACTTCCGGCGACATGGCGAGCAGCTGCGCCGCCTCAAAATGCTTCCACATGGACGGCGCTTGAGTCAACACCTTGCGCACAATATCCGGTGTCAGATCAGCGGTGGTTTGTAAGCCCATCGGCACACCCGCCGCGACCACTTTATCAACCGCCGCCTGAATTTTCTTGTGCATCAAATCGGTATTTTGGCCGTACTCGTTGACGACCGTCAGAAACGCAACGGGCGCAGTCGTGGTCGATTGCAGGCCATCAGCGATTACGCCGTTAATTGTGACGACTTCTTTTTCCAGCGGGATCGTCACCAGATCGCGCAAATCTTCGCTGTTGGTGCCGGGTTGTAAGATGAAAATGAAGGTTTGCGGAAATTCAACGGAAGGCAGCAGTTCCTGATTCAGCTTGGAGGCTGCGAAGACGCCGAGCGCCAGGAAAGCCACTGTAATCACAATCGTGACTATGCGGAAACGTACCGACGCGCCTGTAATCGCCGCGAAAATAGACCTCATACCGAATCTCCTGACTTACACAAAAGGGTTTTAGCACCGTGATGTGTGAATTATACCACAAATCACCGGCATATGTTCGGTATGAAATTGGCGTTAGCTCGCTGCCTTAACTCACCACGGAACGGGCGCGCACCGCTTCATCGTGCATGGCAGTACGCGCGGTGACGTGACAGGCGGTGACGCTGCCCGCCTCGGATGGCGCAAGTTCTGGCCGTACCATATCGCAAATGCCCGGCACAAACAGCGGACAGCGCGGGTGAAAGGCGCAGCCCGGCGGCACTCGTGACAGGCTTGGAATGTCCTGGCTGCGCAGCGTGAAGCGTTCTTTGTTGCGGGTGATTTCCGGGTCAGGTTCAGGCAGCGCGGTAATCAACGCCCGCGTGTACGGATGCTGCGGCGCGGTTGTGATCACCGGCGCGCTGCCTTGCTCGATCACACGCCCCAGGTACATCACCGCGATTTGCCCTTCCCAGGCAAAATAGCGCGCCACTGCCAGATCGTGCGTGATGAATACGTAAGTCAGGCCGAGTCTTTTTTGCAGTTCGTTGAGCGTGTTCAGCAAGCTGATACGGATCGACACATCTACCATGGACACCGCTTCGTCAGCCACAATCACGCGGGGATTGACGGTCAGGGCACGTGCAATCGAGACGCGCTGCCGTTGGCCGCCGCTCAGCTGATGCGGAAATTTGTCGATCAGATCGCCAGGCGGGGTCAAATCCACCAATTGCAAAAGTTCGGTCACACGGACGCGCGCTTCTTCCGCGTTATGTACCAGCCCATGCCGGAACAGCGGAAAGCTCAACGTGCGATACACAGTATGTACTGGATTGAGCGACGCATACGGATCTTGATGAACGATTTGCACCGCGCGCCGATAGGCACTGCGCTCGGCACCTTCCAACGTCGCCACATCATGTCCTTCGTACAGCACTTTGCCACCTGTCGGCGTCAGCAGCCCGGCCAACATTTTTCCGCTGGTCGTCTTTCCGCATCCGCTTTCGCCCACCAGACACAGCGTCTGATTCGGTTGAACGGTCAGCGACACATCGAACAGCACCTGTAATTTGCTGCGACGCGCGGTAAAAAAGTGATTGATATGCTGCATCTCTAAAATGGCGGTCATGGCTGTTTCTCGCTTTTAAGTTCACTTTTAACGAGCGCCAATGCATCATGAAAAGCTTTACGCGCGACCACCGGCTCCTCCCAATAGTGGCAAGCGCTGGCATGATCGGGCGCGTGCGTCACGAGCGGCGGCTCCTCTGTAATACACAGATCGGTTTTGAACGGGCAGCGCGGCGCAAATTTACATCCAGGCGGTAAGCGGATCAGGTCAGGCGGCGAACCGGGGATCGATGCTAAATCTTCGCGAAAGCTGTGCAGGCCGGGCGCGGCTTTGAGCAATCCGAGCGTATACGGGTGCATCGGCGAATAGAATACCGGATTGACGGGTCCGATTTCGACGATTTGCCCGGCGTACATGGTCACCAATTTGTGCGTCAGTTCAGCCGCCATCGACAGATCATGCGAGATGAAGATCATGGCAAAGCCCATTTCTTCGCGCAACTGTTTGAGCACATCAATGATCGTGCGCTGCGTGAGCACATCCAGCGCGGTCGTCGGCTCGTCCAGGATCACGATCTGCGGATGCAGCAGTACGCCCATCGCAATGAGTACGCGCTGGCGCATTCCGCCGCTCAGCTCATGTGGATAGGCGTTGTAGACGCGCTCCGGGTCAAGCCGCACCATCTCGAACAGCGACAATGCGCGCTGCTCGACTTTGTGAGCGTCATGTTCACCATGTGCGCGCGCCGTGTCCTGAACCTGACTGCTGATTTTGAGCACCGGATTGAGCGCGTTCAGTGCCGATTGAAAAACCATCGCGCAATCGCTCCAACGGTAATTGCGCAGTTGGCCGCCGTTCAGCTTGAACACGTCCATCGTTTTTCCGCCGTGCTGATACATGGCCGTACCGCTCACGATGCGCGCCGCTTTGGGGAGCAAGCGCACCAGTGAAAGTGCAAGCGTCGTTTTCCCGCAGCCGCTTTCACCGATGAACGCCATAGTTTGCCCGGCTTCCAGCTCAAACGAAACATCGCGCACGGCTTTCACCTGTCCGCGCGGCGATTGATATTCAACGCTTAAATGGTTAACAGTTAAAACAGGGGTTGCCATAAGTAATTCAGAAATTCCTTTGCTCAAGCCTACTCAATTTTTGGGGATGCTGGCAATGCTGCACAGGCTGCGATCGACTCAGCGTCGATCGGGAATGGCCCTTCGACATTGAGATCGTGACCGCTCTCGCGCATCGCCTTGACCATGCACTGCCGATCACGAATGCGCGCCTGATCATCCGTGCTGTACGAGTCCAGGTTGAGCGGCGGCGCTTCATAGTCAGTCACCCGGATCAAAGTGCGCGATTGTCCGAACGTTGTGTTGTAAACAGCGCCTAAATCAAAGGTTGCTAGCACTTCACCATGATCAAGCGGAATGTCGATCAGCGGGATCGGGTCGTCCACGTTGAATGCAAAAACACGCGCTTTACCTTCGCTAACCGACGGGCGCGGGTCGCTGACGATGATCAAATAGGGGTGCGCGTTTAGGTTCTGCGGATAGCGCCCCATGCGATTGATCACGGGCGGCTGCTGATGCAGGTAATCGATCTCGATAAGGGGCATTCCACTGTACAAAGTTGCATCACGTTTATCGATGTATTGCTTGAAGCCTTCACCCGCCGATTTGTTGGTGGGCGAAAGCAGCTCGATCCGCGTGATAGGGCGGCCTAGCTCACTGCTTTCGTCAATTTCATAGATGATCGTGGCTGCCAGTGTTTCTTCATCCCGTTCAATAATGTCAGTTAGCGGAAACACCAGACTCGGCGCGTAAGCGGGCGATGGGGTATCCGAACGGGGTTGTGAACGTACCATATCGAAAATGCTCACATCAGGTTCTGGGTAACGCCTCCGATTTTGCGTTGGATCGTCTGGATAGACCTCTTTAATCTGCAAAGAGCGCTCCGAGCGTGCTTCATAACCAGCAGGCAGCATAGCATTCAAAGCGCGCGTCAAGTCTGTGATGTGATCGTGGTGAAAAGGAGACCATTCTCCCGATGTGTTTTGCAGCCAGCTATTAGCGTGCGCGTTGACGCCCATATACTGATTCTTTTTGGAATAGATCGCCATTTTAGCCACCTGCTTTCAAACGCGGGTTGAAGGTGTCTTCGATGGAGCGCGCCAGCATGATCAGAAACCATTGCAACAGCGCGATCGTCATGACAGGCGCGAGTAACCATAGAGCCGTTGAGCCGTTATTGATCGCGCCTGCGGAACTGGCCGTATTGACCAGCACGCCCCAATTTGGATTTTTGATGGAGATCGGCACAAAGCCCAACACGATCAGGCCGATCATCGTATAAATGGCCGATGTGCTCACAAAAATCATGTTGATGATGATATAGCTCGCCATGTTCGGCAAAATCTCTTGCGTGATGATGTGCCGCGTGCCCAGATCGAGGGCGCGCGCGGCTTCCACATAATCGCGTTCGCGCAAGCTGAGCACCTGCGCGCGCACGGTACGCATCAACGACGGCCAGAACAACAGCGAGAGCAGTACCGCTAGCAGCAGCGGGTTATCCAGCCGAATCACGGTTGACAGCACGATCAACAAGATGAACGTCGGCAGCGTCAGCAGAAAGTTCGCCACCGCGTTGATCGCATTATCCAGCGAACCGCCCAAGTACGCCGCCAACGAGCCGAGAGTCACCGCGATAATCGTAGTCAGGATACCCGTCAGAAACGCAATTTCCAGCACATCTGCGCCGCCGCGTAATATTTCCAACAGTACGTCTTTGCCGTTGTTATCTGTGCCGAACAGATATTGTGCTGACGGCCCTTCACGGATGTGATCGACGTCGGTTTTGGGTGATGGAATGACGAGCGGGCCGAAAATTCCCATCAGCACAAAAAAGAGCACGCCGAAAAATCCGACGAACCCAGACGGTTTGCTGATCAATACGCGCAGCCGTTGAAGTGTTCTGCCTAAATTGCGCATCGCTTAACCTTTCGACAATCGCACACGCGGATCAAGCCGAGAATAAAGAAAATCGGTCATGAGGTTGGCAACGATCACGGCAACGGTAATCACCAGGAAAATGCCCTGCATCACCGTGTAATCACGATCGCGAATGGCGGTGATCAGCTTGTAGCCAACGCCCGGGTACAAGAAATATTGTTCGATGATCGTTGAGCCGCCAATGACAAAGCCAATGCTCAGCGCCAATTGCGTGAACAAAGGCAGCGCCGCGTTACGCCCGACGTAAGCCGTCAAAATGCGCCATTGGCCGAGTCCGCGCGCCTGCGCCGCCGTGACATATTCCTCGCCTAAAACGCCGAGCGTGCTGTTTTTCATGGTGAGCGCCCAATTGCCAAAATTGCTGATCAAATAGGTGATAATCGGCAGCGTAGCATGGCTGAGCACGTCCAAAAAGAAGTCCAGCGTGAAGCCCGGCGTCATCCCTGGCGAATACGCACCGCGCGCTGCCGCTACTGAAAACACTTTAAGCTGGACGCCGAAAAAGTAGACGATCAGAATCGCCAGCAAATAGCTTGGTACGCTGCCTAGAAATGACGCGATAGTGGTTGCTACAGTGTCGAATAGGCTGTTTCGCCAATAGGCCATCAACATGCCCAACGCAAGGCCAACGATGAAGCTGATCAGCAGTCCCAACCCGACGCTGAACAATGTCCACGGCAAATAGGCTTTCACAATATCCAGCACAGGTGTCCCGGTCGATGTGATCGATGTGCCCATGTTGCCATGCAGAATATTGTTGACGTATGCCAGATATTGCTCCAGGAGTGGACGTTGGAAATCCGTGCCGAAAATGGACGATGCGCGGGCAAGCGCTTGATCGTAGGACATGCCGCTCGTCTGCATTTGCCGATCGATGAACACGTCCACCGGGCTTCCGGGCAGCAAGCGCACCAATACAAAGGTGAACGTCAGCACCGCCCAAATAGTGATGATCGCTTGAAAGGCGGCACGCAAAGCATAATTGCGATAGAGCCGCCCGCCATACAGCATGAGCTGCTGAACTGGTGAACCAAAGCCGATAATAGGTTCGGCGCTCAACGCTGGATCCACGCCAGGCGGCGGTAATGTCGAATCGGTCATAAAATTGTTTGCCCTTAAAAGTTTTTAAGATGTGCTACCATATAGGTCATACTTTGTATGTTGATTTTATCGCATAAAATCCGCACGTCACCGATTGGTTTGGGCAATTTGTCTATACATATCGCTCCTTATAATGCTGAGCGTGACTTTTTTTCAGTTTTTGAATTGTGGCAAACGGTTTTTGCGCAGGCCGCTCAAGATGCAGAGTCGCATCGTTGGTCGCTCACCGCGCCGCTGCTGCATAACGTGATCGCAAACCCGCTGGTTGGGCAACACGGCACGCACTTTGTCGCCATCGATAACGATGACAGCGGCGGGCATGAAGCGGGTGAGCATCTCATCGGCTTCATCGCCACTCAGCTTAATCCAAATCCAGCGCCAGCACCGCCGACCGGCTATGTATTGGTGGTGCTGGTGCATCCTGATCAGCGCCGCAAGCGGATCGGTACGGCACTGCTGACGGCTGCCGTCGACTCACTGCGTACGGCGGGTGCGGCGCGTATTGTGATCGGTGGTAAGTATCCGCGTATCTGGCCGGGTGTGCCTGATACGCTGGCCGATTCGCTGCCATTTTTCGAGGCGCAGGGCTGGCAGTTCGATCACGTTGACTACGATCTGGTGCGCGATTTGAGCGATTATCAAACACCCGCTCATGTTTATGAGAAGCTGATCGCTGAAAATGTGACGATCACGCCTGCCAATTCCGCCGATGTGCCTGCCGTGCTTGCCTTTGAGCATCGCGAGTTTGCAGGTTGGGCGGATACCTACGATTACGTGGCGCATGTGGGCGATCATGCGGATTTTCTGGTGGCGCGCGATCCGGCAGTGGGCGTGATCGGCGCGCTGCTGATGGTCAGCCCACACTCGCATCCGGCACGTGTGGATGTGCTGTGGAAGCCGTGGTTAGGCGAGAAGGTCGGCGGGTTGGGCGAAGTCGGGGTAGCAGCGTCGCAGCGTGGGCGTGGGGTGGGGCTGGCATTGGTGGCGATCGGCTCAGATGTGCTCAAAGCGCGTGGCGTCGCCAACTGCAATATTGGCTATACATCACTGGTGGATTTTTACGGTCGACTCGGTTACAGGCCGTGGCAGCGCTATCAGATCGCCTCGCGCACGTTCTGAGGCTAATGACCCCTAATCTCCCCCCCTCCCCCGAATTACAGGGGAAGGGAGTGAGAAACTCAGTTCGAGGGACGCGGCGGTGCGCCTGCCCCAAAGATTTTGGAGCTGAGCTTGAACCCCGCTTCTTCGATCCGATCCATGAACTTCGGGCGGTAACCGGACGGCTGAAGCGTGCCACCGCCAGTGTGACTTGGCCCCATGCCTTTTTGATCGGCAGTGCGATAGACGAATAAGTCCTGAAGGGTGACCGCTTCGCCTTCCATGCCTTGCAGTTCGGTAATCTGAACGATCTTGCGGCTGCCATCCTTGAGACGGCTCTGCTGTACGAATAATTGCACAGCGCTTGCAATCTGACGGCGAATCACCATGACGGGTAAATCCATGCCTGCCATCAGCGCCAGCGTTTCCAGACGGCCAACGCAATCGCGCGGGCTGTTGCTGTGTACGGTTGTCAGCGAGCCGTCGTGTCCGGTATTCATAGCCTGCAACATATCCAGCGCTTCACCGGAACGGCACTCACCGATGACGATACGGTCAGGGCGCATACGTAAGCTGCCTTTGACCAGATCGCGGATTTCGAGCTTGCCGGATTTGCCGTCGCCGCCGGGGATAGCAGGCGCAGTTTCCAGACGTACCACGTGGCGCTGCGATAATTGCAATTCCGCCGAGTCTTCGATCGTCACGATGCGTTCATCGCCGGGGATGAAGCTCGACAGCACATTCAGCAGCGTTGTTTTGCCTGATCCAGTACCGCCGGAAACGACAACGTTCAGGCGCGCCACTACACACGCTTCCAAAAAGTCGGAGACTTCGGACGTGAACGAGCCAAAGCCGATCAAATCTTGCGGCGTCAGCACTCGATCGGGGAACTTACGAATGGTGATCGTCGTGCCCATCAAAGCGGATGGTGGAATGATGATATGAACGCGTGAACCATCCGGCAAGCGCGCGTCGGTCATTGGATTTTCGCGGTTGACAGAGCGGCCAATGCGCCGAACAATGCGCTGCGCCATCCACAAGACGTGATCATTATCATCAAAAACATATTCGGTTTCGAGCAGCTTGCCTTTGCGTTCGGCAAAGATAATATCCGGCCCGTTGATCATGATTTCCGAGCACGCCCGATCGGTGATCAACGGCTGAATCACGCCGAAGCCGAGTAGATCGTCCAACAGGGCACTGCGGAGTTCTTCATTTTCAGCGCTGGTCAGGCTGATATTGGCTCGCTGCAAATAAATTTTGAGCCGATCGACGATCACTTTTTGATGATCGGGATTATCGCGTTTCCATTCGTCGGCTTCGTCGATGGTTGACAGAAGCTTGGTACGCAGTTGTTTACGTAGTTCGGCAACATGCGGAGTCGTGCGTTTCTTTTGTGGCGTCGTAAATTCGATTTGAGCAGGCCGATTGTCTGTCCTGGGCGCAGGGGGGGCGGCGGATGCAACAGGGGCGGCAGCAGGGAGTGGCGGGGCTGCTTCGGCTTGCACGGCGGGCGCCGCTTGATTAATGCGTTTAGATAACATAGAAAATCCTCGGCTCGTTAACATCAACTGGCTATTAGTATCTGATCTCTAGTGTAGAGGCAAAATTGGATTTGCAGCAAGTAATTCACGTAAAATTCAGAACATTGAGAGACGCTTGTGACTCTGCATCATGAAAGCATTGTGAGGGCACAGCAAAGGCTCAGTAATGAACAGCACTCAGCTCGCGCAGTCGTCCGGCGGCTTGTTCAGGCGTGATGTCGCGCTGCGGTGTACCAAGCATCTCATAGCCAACCATAAACTTGCGCACTACCGATGAGCGCAGCAGCGGTGGGTAAAAGTGAATATGCAAATGCCAGTGCGGATGCTCTGCGTCGTCGGTGGGTCGCTGATGAATGCCCATCGAATAGGGAAATGAGACGTGAAACAGATTGTCATAGCGAGCAGTGATATTGCGCAGAATATCAGCCAGATTATCGCGTGCGCCGCCGTTCAATTCTGAAATCGCGGTCACCGGCTGCTTGCTGATGATCAATGTTTCATACGGCCAGATTGCCCAGAAAGGCACCAGCGCTGAAAAATCGGCATTCTCGTACACAATGCGCTCACCAAGCTGTTGTTCGGCTTGCAAGTAATCAGCTAACAATGAGCGGCCATGCTCGCGGTAATATTCGCGCTGTGCGTCACTTTCCAGGATTACCTGCTGCGGCAAATGTTCACTCGACCAGATCTGGCAGTGCGGATGCGGGTTGCTAGCGCCCATCATCGCGCCACGATTCTCGAAAATTTGCACGTATTTGATGAAGGGCTTGGCACCGAGTTCGACATATTGATCGACCCACGCATCGACCACGCGCCGGATTGCCTGCTGATCCATCAGCGCCAGCGTCAGATCATGGCGCGGATCGAAACACAGTACGCGGCAGATTCCGCGCTCGGTTTCAGCGTAAATCAGCGAATGCGGCTGATACGTTCCTTCGGGGATGTCTGCCAGCAGCGCCGGGTAATCGTTGTCGAACACAAAGGTATGGGCGTACGCCGGATTGTGTTCGCCATTGGCGCGCGCGTTGCCCGGACACAAATAGCAAGTCGGGTCATAATGTGGCTTTTGTTCAGGTGGCGTGCTTTCGACTTGCCCTTGCCAGGGACGTTTAGCACGGTGCGGCGACACGATGATCCACTCGCGGGTGAGCGGATTGTAACGGCGCTGCGAATGTTCACTGAGGTTCAGCATAAAAAATCGCACCTTCGGCGGTAAAATGAGTAACGCTGAGTATAGCCGATTTAAGGTGCGTGCAAAGTCGTTGACCCCTAACCCCCACCCTTTCCCCGATTACAGGGCAAGGGAGTCAGAAGGCGCATGAAAATCCCGCCCGTGTGTGGTGCTAACGTGAACTGTTTTTCAGAAAATTCGTCATATACGCAGCAAACCGATCCAGCGCGCTTGCATCGAACGGCCATTCGGCCACCGTGCCACGATAAATCGCAAGCGCCTGTTGAGTGACGCTGCGCTGAGCGGCGGGCAGCCGATCGAGTGCCCATATTGCGCCGCTGTCTTTTGAGCAGATCAGGCCGTCAGTCATGAAAGCAGCGACCCGACATAAGCTCAGCACTGAGTAAACCGGGTTCGCTGCCAGGTAATGCAACGCTCCGCGCGCATCGGATAAGAGCGACGCGACGTAATCCGCTTGCGGCACGCCTGGAAAAACATTGTCGATAGATTCACCGTACAGGCAAATACCATTCGTCAGGATGATCGTGATATGCGCTGCCAAATCCGGGTCAGTAGAAGTGCTATCGTTCCAGTGCTGCCATTCGCCATTAGCAAGCTCAACAGTGTACCGCTCGCGATGTTGTTCGCTGTAATGAAAATCGAACGGCGTCGGGTACTGCCACGGGCAGAGCTGCTCCATATGCAGCAGACTGATCTCGATCGGACGGGTGACCGATGGCGGATAAAAAGGGACTGAATAAGTAAGCAGCAGCTCGGCAAGCTGCCGTTTTTCGTTCAGACTCAAACTTTGAGCGGTCACTGCTAATAAATCAACGTCACTGCGCCGTGGGTTGAAGCAGCCAAAAGTCAGCGAGCCGTGCAGGTAAACGCCGACCAGATTATCTTCCAGGGTATTCAGTAAGCCGTCGCGCACTGTGGAAACCTGATCGCGCGTGACATATAAGCATTCGTCCCATCCATACTGACTCATTGGCGACTCCGTCGTAGGTTGGCGCATAATGAGTGTAACACGTTTCGCCTATCTGCTATGCTCAAGCATAATTCAGACCAGAAAGCGATTTTGGCGCGTTTGAAGTTTGACAGCGCTACGCACAGCCGCGATAATCGGCTCATGCGACGATTACATGTACTTCTGTTCTGCCTGATAAGTTTGCTGTTGACGGCCTTGGCTTGCAGCGCGCCGACGCTTCAGCAAACGATCATCGTAACGGCCACACCGAGTCCGCCGCCTACGCATCCCTTTACGCCGACCGCAACGCCATTCCCAACGATCACACCCACACCAACGCCGCTGCCCACCGCGACGGTCGTTCCACAAACAGCCGTTGATCAGGCCAACGCCGCACTGAACAATGGCGACTATCAGACGGCGGTTAAAACGTACAAGGCGATCCTTGATCAGCCGATTACCAGCGTCGATCCACAATTGCGATCGGCGGCCTCGTTCGGGGCGGGCGTGGCGGCATTACGTGAGGGCTTGTTTGCCGACGCGGTGAGCACGCTCAGCGATTTTATCAGCACCTATCCATCTGATAATCACTTTGGGCAAGCCTACTTTTTGCGGGGCGATGCGTATTTAGGCGTATCACAATGGCAAAACGCGATCGCTGATTTTCAGACCTATCTCAAGCTGCGCCCCGGCCTGCTGGATAGCTACGCCTGGGAGCGCATTGGCGACGCTAATCTGGCGCTCAACCAGCCCGCTGACGCGCTCAAAGCGTATGGCGCGGCCAGTCAGGATAACGTGCGCAGTTTGGTACCGCTGCTGCAAATTCGCGAAAAGACGGCGGCAGCGTATCTGAATGCGGGCAACCTGAGCGCGGCAGTGGCGCAGTATGACGCGATCCTGAAAGTCGCCAAAGTGCCTGAGTATCGCGCCAACATCGCTTATGCTGCGGCACAAGTGCTGCTCAAAGCGGGCGACGCAACCGATACAACCGCCGCCTACGCACGCCTGCAATCTATCGTGATCAGCTATCCGCAGACGTTTGAAGCCTATCAATCAATGCAGGCGCTTTTGCAAAATGGCACGCCTGTTGATGATTATTTGCGCGGCCAGATCAGCTTTGCCGCGAAAGACTACAACGACACGATCACGGCGCTCTATAATTACACCAGCCACACGCCGATCCCGTCGATCGAGCCGAACGCGTTTATGCTGCTCGGTCAGGCGTATCGCGAAGTGGGCAACACGGCGGCGGCGCTTACCTCTTTCCAGACGGTGATCGACCAATATCCAAAAAGCACGCTGTATGGTGATGCGTGGTTACAACAGGGACGTACGCTTCTGGTCGCGGGCAAAACTCAGGATGCGATCGCCAAATACAAGGAGCTGTCTGAAAAGCATCCTGGCGTTCCGCAAGGCGCGGAAGCACTCTGGCGAGCGGGCTATCTATACTCGACATTGGGTGATACCGAGTCGTCATGGGCAACCTTTGAAATTCTCGGCAAAAAGTATCCGGCCACCGATGAAGCGATGGACGGCTTGTTTCGGGGTGGTATGGCGGCTTACAACGCCAAATCGCCAGCGAGGGCGCAGCGCATGTTCGCGATTTTGGCGTCCACCGGCACGGGTAATCTGCGCGCCGCCGGATCGCTTTGGTTGGGGCGTTTGTATCAGCTTGATAAGCAAGACGATCTGGCGCGTACTGCGTATATCGACGCCGCACAAGCGGATCCGGGTGGGTATTACAGTCAGCGCGCCGCCGATTTGTTGGCCGGACACGCGCCCTTCACGCCGTCCACGCGCTACGATTGGGCGTTCAACGATGCCGCGCATATTGCGGAAGCCGAGCAATGGATGCGCAGCACTTTCAAACTGACGCAAACCGGCACGCTGTGGCAATTATCGCCCACCCTTGCCAGCGATCCGCGAATGCTGCGCGGTAACGAGTTGTGGGCAGTGGCCGCGTACACCGAAGCGGAAGCTGAATACAGCGGCTTGCGTGACGATAACCAGGGCAATCCGCTAGCGTTGTATCAACTGGCAACCTACTTTTATCAGATCGGTTTGTACCGGGAAGCGATCGCAACGGCGGCAATACTGCTGGATGGCGCAAAGATCGACACCATGAAAGCGCCCCGTTACATTGCCGCCTTACGCTACCCGATCGCCTATTATGATCTGGTGCTGCCCGCCGCAAAGAAGTACGGCGTCGATCCGCTGGTGGTGTTCAGCCTGATTCGGCAAGAGAGCCTGTTCACCAGCTTTGCCACTTCCTCAGCGGCGGCGCAAGGCTTGATGCAGATCATTCCAGACACAGGCGCATACATCGCGGGCAAGCTGAGCTGGCCGGACTATCAGAATAGCGACGTGTACCGCCCTTATGTCAACGTTGCGTTTGGCGTTTGGTATCTCAAAGAGCAGTTGGATACGTTCAGCGGCAGCACCTATGCAGCGTTGGCGGCTTACAATGCCGGGCCGGACGCGAGCGGCGAATGGTATCGTATTTCAAACGGTGACCCGGATTTGTTTTTGCAAGCGATCGATTACGATCAGACGCAAACGTATGTGCGGCGCATTTATGAGCAATATCAGGTGTACACGAAGATTTACGGGGTGCCATAATGCCACTTCAAGCGCGCACAAATCATTATGTGGGCGTCAATGCCCATTTGAACAGCATCCTGCAAAATGTGGCGGGCGAATGGGAAAGTTTTCACGGTGCGTACATCGTGGACATGACGCGTGCATTGAACGCGCTGCTGCCCGACAACTACGAGGCACGCAACGAACGATCGCTGCAAATCCGCGAGACGGCACAATCGGATATTGATGACGAACGTACTCGCAAAAGTAAAATGCGTCACCCGCAACCGGACGTAACGATCGTTCAAACAAGCGCAGCACGCATACCGACCGCGCAGGTATCAGGAAGTTTCGCAGTGAGCGAACTGACTACAGCAGTAGCTGACACAATGGACCTTGCTCCTGAAGATTACTTGCGTGCCGCTGTGATCTACAAGATCAATGAAGGTGACCTGTTAGGGCGTCCGGTCACACGCATCGAACTCTTATCGCCAACCAATAAACCATCCGGCAGCGGTTATCAACAGTACCGCGATAAACGTGACGCAGCCCTGTTCAGTGGAATGCCACTCATCGAGATCGATTTTCTGCATCAACAGCCGCCCGTGACGCACATCTTGCCAGCTTACCCCGCGCCACATTCGCACCCTTACAACATCATCGTGAGCGATCCGCGTCCATCTGTGCAAGCGGGCGTCTCGCACTTTTACCTGTTCGATGTGGATAGCCCGATCCCGCTGATCGATATTCCGCTTGCCGTGGGCGAAGTGTTGGCGCATTTTGACGCGGGTGCGGTGTACAATACGACTTACGCGAACACGCGCACTTACGCGCGGATCGTCGATTATGAAAAAGAGCCGATGCGCTTTGATACGTACAGCGCCGCTGATCAACAGCGCATTTTTGCGCGCATGGCGGCGGTTGCGCAGACGTTCAGTTAATTCAACCAGTGAAGGACGCTAACCCATGACGAAAATTGTCACGATTGAGCAAATGCGGGCCACCGAAACGGCAGCCGATGCCGCCGGATTGAGCTACGCTGAAATGATGAACCGCGCCGGTCGCGTGGTGGCCGATCACGTCAAGCAGCTTTTGGAAGATTCCGGCGATACGCGGGTAGCCATATTAGTCGGCAAGGGTAACAACGGCGGCGATGGATTGGTGGCCGGAAGTTTGATTGCGGCAGAAACCAAAGCGATCGTCAGCTTCTTTTTAGTCGAGGCGCGCGACGCATCCGATCCGTTGTTTGCCGCGATCCAGAGCGCGGGTTTGCTGGCAGTCGATGCCGCAACCGACGGTGAACAAGGTTACCGTGTGCTGCGTACGATGGTCGCCAATGCGGACATGATTCTTGACGCGATCCTGGGCACCGGCGCGCATTTGCCGATCGCAGGCGACCTTGAGAAGATTTTGCGACAGGTCGATCGCGCTCTGAAAGAACGCGCCGCCGATCACCCGCGCCCTCACCTGATCACGCCTAATCAGCCGAGCTACAGCGGCAGGCGTAACCCGTTCATCCTGGCGATCGATGTGCCGAGCGGCCTGGATGCGGACAGCGGCGCGCTTGATCCGCTGGCACTGCACGCCGACGCCACGATCACGTTTGAAGCGGCTAAGCCTGGCCTGCTCAGCTTTCCAGGCGCGGACGCGGTGGGTACGCTGCATATCGCTTCGTTGGGCATCCCTGATAAGACTGAACCGCTGGCAAGCATCACCAATACACTGGTCGATGCGCCGTACGTTCATAATTTGCTGCCAAAGCGCCCCGCCAATTCGAGCAAGGGTACTTTCGGCAAAGCGATGATCGCCGCCGGATCGGTCAATTACAGCGGAGCGGCGGCTTTATCGGCACTCGGTGCTTATCGGATCGGTGCAGGATTAGTGACCGTTGCCGCACCGCAGCCCGTCGTGCCGTCGTTGGCTGGACATTTGTTGGAAGCCACCTGGTTATTGCTTCCGCATGATATGGGCGTGCTCAGCAAAGGTGCGGCGCGTGCCTTGCGCAAAGAGTTGGCGGGTTACTCGGCACTGTTGATCGGCCCCGGCCTGACGCAAGAAGAACCGACCGCCGAATTTATCAGCGCATTATTTCAATCCGAAACGCCGCCTGTCAAAGTGCGGACTGGTTTTGGCGCTGCGCCCGAAGGTCAGAGCAATGCTGACGCGCCCAAAGTGAAGCCGCGCGCTGGCTTTGGCTTTGCCCCATCGCCGATCGATGCACCGGAAGATAAAAACGAGCCGGACGTGCCGCTGCCTCCGCTGGTGATCGATGCGGACGGTTTGAATTTGCTCGCCAAGATCGATGACTGGTGGACGCGTTTACCTGCGCACACGATCATCACACCGCATCCGGGCGAATTTGCGCGGTTAGCAAAGATTGAAGATGAAGGCGGTCTCAAAGCCAATGAGCGGGTGCAGGCGAATCGCGTGGCGTTGGCGATCGAAAAAGCCGCCGCCTGGAAAGTGATCGTCCTGCTGAAAGGCGCGCATACCGTGATCGCTGATCCAGATGGGCGCGTGGCAATTTTGCCGTTCGCGAATCCGGGCTTGGCGCACGCTGGAACGGGTGACGTGCTGGCGGGCATGATCGTGGGCTTGCTGGCACAGGGACTCGCGCCATTCGATGCGGCAATCCTGGCGGGTTATGTGCATGGCTACGCGGGCGAATTAGCCGTTATGTACAGCGGCAACCCGGCCAGCGTATTGGCAAGTGACGTGGCGCAGCATGTTGGTGATGCATTGACGGCAATCGAAGCGGCAGGAGCGTAATTATGACGAATAGTGCAAATAATCCAACCAAACGTTTGATCGTCAACGCCGATGATTTCGGCATGTCACCCGTGGTGACCAGCGGAATTTTGGCAGCGCACGCTAAAGGCATCGTCACTTCTACCACGGTCATGATCAATTATTCGTGGGCACCCGATTTGCTGACATCAGGGTTGAAAGAAGCGCCAAAGCTCGGCTTCGGGCTGCACATCACGCTGACGGGTGGCGGACGTCCGGTATCGCCCGCGCACAGCATCCCAACGCTGCTCAGCGATGAAGGTACCTTTCCCGCGCCTGAACATTGGCGACGGCACGCCGATCAACTCAACCCCGATGAAATGACGCAAGAAGTACATGCGCAATATGACTTGTTCGTGAAGACGGCAGGGCGCAAACCGGATCACCTGGATTGCCACCACAACTGTTTATATGATCTGCCTACCATCGGTTTGCCGATTTTGTTGGCATTGGCTGCCGAACATGATCTACCGATCCGCTACGTACCAGGCACAGTTGAATCGGGTCAGCGACCTATGCCCGATCATTTCGTGAGCGCGTTTTACGATGAAACGGCCACGCTTGGCGATTTGCTGAATGCGCTGACTACGCTTGAATCCGGCATCAGCGAATTGATGTGTCACCCTGGCTATGTCGATACTGAGCTGAATGATCCGTATCGCGCACCGCGTGAGGCCGAACTTGTGGCGCTGACCCACAAGAGTACGCGCGAAGTGATCACCGCCGAAGGGATCGAGCTGATCACGTTTGCCGCGCTGCATACGCCGTCAGCATCTGGAACAACTGCATGAGCGACGAACCGCGCTACGTCCCGTTTGACGATGTGCCGTCGGACGATGAGGAGTCGCCACGTCCCGAAAAAGCTGCGCCGTCGCGTCCGGTCAAGCTGATCGGCAATAAACCGCCGCCCGCTGCTGTCACTTCCGCGCCGAAAGCGCCGATCGCTGCGCAGCCAACCGCACAAACCGCGCCCGTGGTTGTCGAGCCAGTGCCGCGCCCGATACGGTTGGTGTTACCACTGTCGGACGCTTTGCAGACGCGCATCAAAGCGATCCGTGTCAGCGTTGGACTCAGTGGCGAGTCGCCGCGTGATGTGCCCTTAACTGGCATTTTCACACCGCCGGATGCGTCAAAAGTTCAGGAAACGATTGCTGAGTTGACTAAAAAACTGCTACCCTTGACGGTCACCCTGACGCGCGTACAAGCCGCTGTGCGCGATCAACAGACGTACAGCGCTGCCTGGGAGATTGACGACGCCGAACGGCTGGCACAGCTTCACGCGGAATTGATCGCGCCATTCAAGGACGTGCTGAGCAAAGATAATCCGCCGTTTGTGCCGTCGATCCTGATCGGTGACAACGTGGCAGCACGCGCGTTTCCAGCGTTGATCGCGGCGATGCAGCGCGATTTTGAGTCGCTGACGTGGCAAATCGAGTCGATCAGCGTGATCGATAGTCCGTGAAGATGGCGTCATGAACGCTACAAATGTGATAGACGTACACTTGCGTCCGGTCACGCTGGACAATCTAGCACAATGTCTGGCATTACGGGTAAGCAACGCCCAAACGCATCTGGTAGCATCCACTGCAAAATCGCTGGCTGAGGCAAAAGTGAACGCGAATTTGCATTCGCTCGCGATATACGATGGTGCGGCGCGCGGCTATGAGCATCCGACCGTACCAGTGATCGGATTTGCCATGTACGAATTAGCGGCAGGTGTTGGATTCATTCAGCGGCTGTTGATCGACCAATCGCAGCAAGGGCGCGGTTATGGCAAAGCTGCCATGATCGAAATGATCCGGCGGCTGCGGCTGCATCCTGAAGTGGAAATGATCGCGACCAGCTATCGGCGCGAAAATGAGATCGCCGCAAAATTATACGCTGGTTTAGGATTTGTACCGTGGCCGCTCGCAACTTTACCAGGTGAAGAAGTGTTTGTGCGGTTGCCCTGATGTTTTAAGGTAACAGATCATCGGCACATGCCCCGCTACTACGATCGCAAGTGCAGCCAATAGCGCAGCAGCAGCACGCCGCCGACGTACAACAACAGCGCCGGAATTGCGAGCTGCGGCGCACCTAACCCGGCCAGCCCAAAAAATCCAGCCAACACGATCAACACATGCGGCGGGTAAGCTGCCCACGCGAAGTGCGGATCGTGACGGTTGGGCAGCCACAGAATCACGAAGATCAGCGCCAATAGACTCAAAAAGCTGGTGCCTAACAGAAGCGCACTTTGCCCGGCATCCGGCACAAGTTGGCGTGTCAAGGGGCTGAACACGGCAACTTGCGCGGTCATCAAGACGATCGCGGCGATGAATAACGCCTGCCACGCCTTACCTTTGCTTGCAATGTAGATCGCCAGAAAGGGCAGCGCGATCGCGATCAAAATGATCGTTGTCAGCGCAACTCCACTGCCAAAAGCACTCCATACCCCGAACGCCACGCTGAGCGCTGCGAACACATAAGCCGCAATGAGCAGCCAACCGCGCGCCCGATTTTCCAGATAGCCTAGCCCAAAGCCGCCCGCCGCGATCAAGCCAACCACGATCCACACGCCATTTTCAGCACCATTCAAGATGCCCAGACTCAAGCCCAGGGTGATGATCCCTAACAGCACCACCACGACGCCGAGCAGCAAGCCGCCACGTGCCGAAATCACAGGCAGCTCCATTGCGTCTTTTGCGTGATCACAGGTTGCGCGCTGTGCTCCCCAACAGATAGCCGTTGACAACGCTGAACGCGCTCAAAATCACGAACGGCCCGATAATCGTCAGCAGTGAAAACGGTAAGAGCACCAGCATCGCCACGATCAACAGCGCCTCGTACACAAAGCCGACGCTGAAAATACGCAGGCCACCCGACAAATCACGCAAACGGTCACCGATCGCGAAGTACGGCGCGTATTGATCCGTGCGCGCGTAACGGGCGGCGCCAATGCTCAATAAAAGCAGCGCTAACAGGCTGTACGCCAAAATGCCCACGCCACCCACACAGCGTACCGCCAATAACAACAGTGAGCCGCCGCCCCGCCCGAAGATCAGCCCCACGCCGCTGATAGCAATGCCCACGATGAGCACGGGCACAAAGTACAAAAAGCCAGCCATGAGCGTGATCAGCCCGCGTATGAAGATGTCTGCCCATTCATCCCACTCCGGCAGCGGATTTCGCAGGCTGCGCGCCAATCGATGCCCGATCGACACTTGATAGCCGAGCCACGCGATCACGTTCAACCCTGGTATCAACCCGATCAACAGCAGCAGGCCGAGCTTTACAGGCCAGCGTTTATCCTCAAAAGCGTAGGTGAACGCGCGCTGGATATCGATCGCGATCATACTAAGCTGCGCACTCTATTTGAGCTGCGCATCCTATTTAAGTTGCGCACAGTCAGCCGACGGCTTGATCGCGATCGGTGGATTGTATTGAGTCAGCGTATAGTTCAGGCTGAACTTGGTCAGGCTGGTAGTGGCTGGCACGCCTTTCAATCCGGCGTAAGGCCCTGTAACCGTGTACGTCACTTGCAACGGAACTTGTTTATCGCCTGTCACAAAAACGTCGGTTTGTGCGGTAATCTGAGCGTCAGTCGCGCCATTTTTGTCATCAGCGTGATAGTGCTGCGCAACCAGACCATTGATCAGTTGATCCGGCTGTACGCGCTGCAAAGGCGTTGCCAGCAGCTTGAAAAACACATCGGGTTGGATGCTGTCCAACTGACTGCCGATCGCTGCGCCGAGCTTCTTACAAGTCGGATTAGAGATTGGGAAAATGCCCTGATAGTAGAACACGCCGTTGGCATAGGTATAGCGTGTCACGCCCTTGATAAACAGCGACGGATTGTACACTGACAACAGTTTAGCATCGTCATTGACGCTGATGTCATATTGAGCGCCAGCGTTGGCGACGTTTAATTGTGTCGTGCGGTTGACCTTGATCACCAACGACCCATTGAAAGTTCTGCTCACATCACCGTTCTTCTGGCCGCCGTATTCGATGTCCAGCGTGTACGCATAGCTGGTGAGCGCGCTTAATTGTGCGCTGCTCAGCGTGAGCGTTTGAATCGGCGTGGGCGTGATGGTAGGCACGGTCGGGATCAAGCTCGGCGTGACACTCGGTCCGATAGTCGGCGTGAGCGTGGGAGTTACTGGCGCGACGGTCAACGTCGCCGTTGGCGCGCTGGTCGGAGCGGGGTTGCTCACCCATTTATCGTATTCGGTTTGAGCTTTGGCAAGGATCGCCAGCGCGCCGTCCACATCTTTGATACGACCTGCCGCGCCGTCGCTGCCTGCATTTTGAGCAACAATCGCTGCATCGTTGGGGTTTTTGCAGATCGCCAACCATTTCGTGCGCAGTGCCGCGATTTGTTGTGCACTGTTGTTCAGATCGTCGTTCAACGCGCGCAAATCCGAGTAGGTTGTTAAGTCGATTGGTGCTGCATCGACTTTATCAGCATTGGTGAATTTGTCCGTGCACGTCAGGTTGAGGTGCGCTTGTAATTCTTGCCAGCGTCCGCGAAGCGTGCTGCCGTCCGCCCGGATGTTGTCGAGGCGTGTTTTAAGCGCAGTCGTCAATACCGCGCGGTCGGTGGCGACCGTTTGCACTGGCGCAGCAGGCGCGGGCAGCGCATGTACGATGAATACCGCAGCGTTGCCAATGACGGTCACGACCAACAAAATCAACAACGCACTGCGTACCCGTTCGAGCAGTTCGGGCGACAGCGGACTGGCAGGCTTGCCGCTCGTGATCTGTTGTTCCAGCCGCCGATAAGTGCGCAGAGCATCCGCCGCTGCTTTGTGCACGCTCGGCTCTATATCTCCTTTCAGATAAATACCGTTGAGTTCGGTGATCGCTTTAGGGTCTTTGAGTTGTGCCATTTTGCGAATCGCGTCTTTTTGCACGCGCGGATTATTCGGATTCTGATCGAACTGATCAATCAGCGGATCGAGGTCAGTTTTATTCAACATACTGCTTATTTTTTCTCCAGGCGAATGCGGACGCTTTCCGCGCCAAAATCTGAAAAGCTCATCACACTGTCCGGCGCTGCGGCGCGAATATCGATTAAGACGGCTGGCCCGTCGGCATACACGCCGATTTGCACGGTTTGGCCGTCGGTCGCCATGTCGATGACCCGTTCTAATGCATCAACGACCATTTTTTCGACGGTTGCCACGGGCAGCGGCAGCGGTGGCAGATCGGGCGAAAGTGCCAGCAGCAGCCCATGGTGGCGCAGCGAGTCGCCCTGTAGAAAATGCTCCAATATCATACCTAATGCGTTGGATAACGCCGGATGCTGCGAATTGTTTGCTTGTGCTCGCCAGCGCCCAATTTCGCCGTGCATTCGGGCGTGAACGATACCAAGCGTAGCCTGCGAAACCAGCATTTCAATCACGGCGCGATCACGTTCGCTGTACATGCGTCCGCTTTCCAGCTCATGCACCGTCAGCACGCCGAGCGTTTCTTCGCCGTCCAACAGCGGCACGCTCATACTGGCATATAACGGCATGTCCGCGAACACTTTGGCGCGTCCATCCCAACCCCGATAATTGGCTAACCCCATCGGCTGTTGTGTCTGTAAAACACGCCCGGCCAACCCTTCGCCGGCAGCTAAACGGCTGCCCGTCACCTGCGGGATATTACCGGACTGCGCGGCAATCAGCAAGCCACCATTATCGGCCAGCGAGAGCACCGCTGCGCCCGTATTCAGCAGTGCTTGCGCCTGCTCCACCACGGTATTGAGCACCTGTTGCAAGTCCTGATGGTTCGTGACCGCTTGCGATAGATCGCGTACGGCGGCCAATTGCGCAGTTCGCATACTGAGCGGGTTGAACAATTGAAGCCGTACCAGGCTGTAGCCCAGAATGCCGCTGACGAGCGAGGTCAACAGCGAAGGTAGAAATAACGCGCGCAGTGGTGCAAAAAGCAGCGCTAAAAGCTGACCAACGAACAGGATGCTGAGGCTGATCAACAACGCAGGCTGCCCAATGCGCCGCCGATTCCGCACGCCAACCCATAAGGCCAGCAAGATGTACACAATGCCGGTCACCGCAGCCAGTTGTCCGGCAGGCGCATAATGTTCGAGCATGGTTTGCGCGGAACTCGTCGGATCGAAAAGTTGGCCCATCCACAGCGGCCATTGCAACAACAGCAGTCCCATCCAGCCCGCGCGACGAATCACATGCAAGGCTTGTTTGGTCAAACCCGCCGCTGTGATGACCAATCCAAAGGCGGTCAAGATATTCAGGGCAAAGGCCAGCAGCGCCAGATGGCTCATGAAAACGCGTATCATTGGCGCGATTTCGGGTGACAATTCGGACACCAGCATCCCGATCACCGCGATATTGAGCAAAACCAGGCTGCTCAAAAATGTATTCAGCGCACGCCCGATCGGACTGCCGGGGCTTTGCCAGACGGCCAGCATCAGTACACTAAACGTGAGTACAAACGTCAGCAGGTTGAAAGTCAGCAGGATGAATGACGTTAGTGAACTCATAGGAGCTTATTTGACCGTGAAGCTGCAAGTGCCCGTGTCGGCGGGGTGATCAGTGCCGGGGCCAAAATGATTGATGCCGTCGTATATGGTTTGTTTCCAGGTCAATTTGTAGTCGATCTTGTGCATCCCGCTGGATTGCTGCGCGAGCGGCACGAACCAGTACACAATATAGGAAGTATCGGGCTGCTGCGTAACAGCGGACGCGAACTGCTGCCAGCCACCGATCAATTGGCCGTCGATCTTCACTTCATACTGACCATAATTGAGCTGATCTTTGATCTGTTCAGGTGTCTTTGCGATCCATGACCAGAATACAACGATCTTTGCCGTCCCTGTGAATTTCTTATTACGGACAGCATTGACGCCCTGATCGCAATAAGCCAACACATCCGTCGTAGTGTTGATCTGTGCCGGGTGTGTCGGCGCACTGGCTGCAATCAAGCTGCTGGCAGTCGTTTTGGGCGCACTGGCTGTTTGCGTCAGCATCGCAGCAGTGCCCGCTACCGCACGCGCCGTCAGTTCTGGTGTGCTGAGCGCTGGCACGGTCACCGATGGGTTCGCCAATGTGACCAACGTGGTTGAAATCCAACCTTCTGAGCCATCGTCCAATTGAATCAGCGCCCATTTTTGATCGTTGGTGGTCGCAATGACGACGATCGTACTGGCACTTTTGAGGTTGCCGATTATTTTATAGGTAGTGCCTGGACCCAGCCGCATGTTGATCACCGCACCCTCATTGCGCAGCACCCCTTTGATCGTCAAGGTGGGCGTGGCGCTCGATAGGATAGTTGCTGTTGGGGGTGGCAGGGTGCTGGTAGCAGAAACGGTCGGCGTCGGGATGAATGTGGGGCTAGGCAGCGGCGTTGCAGTGAAGCGCGGCGTTTGCGTCAACAGTGGTGCCAGCGTGTTGGTCGGAATAGCTGTGACGATCACGGTTGGGTTTGCACCGGGCGCGTTGAGTCCGCACGCACTGAGCGATACCAGCAGCCCGGCGGCCAACACGACAAAACGAAACCTCTTGAACAAACGACGATCCTCTCTACCCGATTTGATCAGTGACCTGACTCAAGAGTGAGCTTATCAACAATTTGCTTTTCGCACAAGCCGCCCCCTCAATTCGCTTACGCGTCAGGACTGTTGCAAAATCGTTGAAAAGGCTCACGCCTGAATCGGTAATGCCACGTTCGGCCTCCCAATCTCTGCCTGTTTGCCTGCGCAGCCTGCCTACGCAAAGAACTATCTGGCGACAAACTAACCAAAAGCATTCAGGATCACCCGACTATACAGCTTCAGATCAGACGCTAACGCTTGTCACAATGCAGCGTAGTCAGGATGCGCGCCAAATCAGCAGGGATTTCACCTGGAGCGTTTCGCCAGCCGACAAATCCATCTGGCCGGATGAGCACTGCGCCATCTGGACGCACACCGTAAGCCGTCAAAACTTCGCGGTTGACTTCGATCGCTTGTATGGCAGTGTTGAGGGTTCGCGAAGCATCCAGCCAGGCATTGTTAGCAGTCAACAGCACAAACCCCGATCCGAACAGATCGAGCGTCGAGCTGCGCTGATGCCCACGGTCTAGCCACACATGCGGAGCGCGCGTTCCGGGTCGCCCATTCAAATCGAGGCCGGTATCGGGCGGTTGAGAGCCGTCAGCAATCACCGCGCACGACGCGTATTGATAGCCAAGCACAATCGCTATTTGCGCTTGCATTGCTTCCGCCGGATCGTCACCACCGGGCGGGCCACCGTGCTCATCGTCAGGCGGGCCACCGTGCGAGCGCTCCGGCGGCATATCCGGCGACGGTGCTTCCAGCTCGCCCACCGCCTGACCCACTACGAGCCGCGCGACAGGTTGACGCTCCACTTCGTAGCTGTTCAGGAGCGCCGCATCTGCCGTGTGATTCAGAACTGCGGCCAGTTTCCAGGCCAGATTATGCGCGTCATGAACGCCCGTATTCAACCCGAAACCACCCGCAGGCGGCATAACATGCGCAGCATCCCCAACCAGAAAAACGCGCCCAACGCAGAGCTGGTCGGCAACCCGTGCGTCAGCCTCCCAGGGCAGCGCGCTGATCAGCTCAACGGGCAAATCAGGCACGCCAACGGCTTTACGGATCAAATCGATACAGCGCTCAGGCGTGTAATCTGCTGCGGATTGGCCGCGCGTTGGCGAATACTCAATATTGAACAACCATCGATCCGTATTGTTCACGGCCAGGAACAGACCTGGCGACTCCTCATTTTCAACGAAACAGATTCCAAACCATCGATCCTGAACATACGCACGCAAATCAGCCTGAAAGTAAGCATTGACATAATGTTCAATACCGCCGCGCCCGCTGAATGCTACCCCGAGCATCTCGCGAATGGGACTTTTCGCGCCATCCGCCGCGATCAGATATTGGGCATCGACCCCGCGCTCAACGCCGCTCGTGCGATCAAGTAAGGTGGCAGTCACGCCGTTCGCGTTTTGCGTAAAGCTGACTAACTCAGTGTTGAAACGCAAATCAGCACCCGCTGATCGGGCTGCATCTGCTAAGATCGGCTCTAGTTCATCTTGCGCACACTGTATCCAATTGCACGGCGTAATCTGCGCGAGTTGATCGCCCACAAGCACCAGATCATCGTCTGGCACGCGCCGAATTTCACGTCCGGCCAATGTCTCGACGAACAACATATAGCGACTCTGCGCCAGCGCCTGACCTGCTTCACGGATCGCCCCCTCTAAACCAAGCCCTCGGAAAATCTCCATTGTGCGGATGTTAAGCCCGCGCGCTCGTGGATGGATCGATGTGCCGAGATGCCGTTCCACAAGCATCACCGGTACATTTGCACGCGCAAGCAATACCGCCGCTGTCAAGCCTGCCGGACCACCGCCTACAATCAAAACAGGGATGTTGGATGTTTGCATCGTCACTGCCTCTCCTTACTGTGTATACAGCTTTACTGTGTGTGCTTTACAGTGTGCATTGTAAAGCGCGTGACGGGCATTCGATTGTAAAATTGCGACAAAATCAAGAGGAGATGGGTAGGGGATGGACGAAACCGACTTTGCAACGGCCCTGGCAAGCCGCAGCGGGGCTATCGCATCAAAAGCGAAAGGGAGAAAGCAGCACACATCGCCTCCAAACGCAGACCTGCCACAGGGTCAAGTGGTGACCAGTGTTACGGTGGGCACTGCAATACGCACGCTGACCACGCAGGGCGCGGGCGTAAGCGCGGTTCATGTTGAGCAGGTGACAGGATGATTTGCGAAGATCTTGTACAAAGCGCCACCTGTATTTCGAGATCACTTTGTGGCGTGATAGAGCAAATATATCAGGGAAGTACGCGTTGAAAGGTTCTGACTATAATTAAGTATGGTGTCGTTTTTTGAAAGGATTGCCTCATGCCAACTTACGACTGGAAACCATTTTTAGAGCAATGGAGCCACGAGCTGATTGCCGCCGATACAGCTGATCTGCGGCGATTACCCGCTGAGGTCATCGCGTCCGGTTGGCTCGGCTATCCTGGTGCTACGGAAGAACAGCTTACAACGCTTGAGGCACGCTTGGGAATGGCGCTGCCACCCTCATATAGACAGTTTTTGGCGGTCACTAATGGTTGGCGTGCGGACGGGTTCGGGTTTGATTTGAAGCTATCAGGCACAGAGCAGGTCGATTGGTTTCGCACGCTCAATCCAACCTGGTTAGCACAATTAGAAGCTTCCGAGTCGTTCAGGAATCGGTTGACGGGTGATCGCCGTCATCCGGGTGATTACATGCCGGATGTTCTCGACGCCTTCCAGATCGCTCCGCAGATCGGTATCGGTCAGCAACAGCGCGTATATTTGTTCGATCCGCGTGAAGTGATCGATGGCGAATGGCAAGCCTGGACGATCAATAAAACGCAGACCTTTACCCAACAAGCACTGCGTCCAGAACAACTTGATCTGTACGATTCGTTTTGGGGACTGATGCAAGCGCTCTATGCACGCTTTCAAAATGAATCCGCCCTGTTTACGCAAAGCAAAACGTGGCAGCCGCCTGCCGACTTTATGCCAGTGCAGTATGACTGGCGGCCATTTTTGGAGCAGTACAGCCATGACCTGATCGCCTATGATCAACCTGCGGGTGGTGGGGAATGGTCGGATGAAGTGATCGCGTCCGGTTGGGTGGGCTATGCGGGCGCGACCGAAGACCAGATTGCGGCGCTTGAAGGGCGTATCGGTGCGCGGTTACCGCCTTCGTATCGGCAGTTTTTGGCGGTCACCAATGGCTGGCGCGATACGGGTGCGTTCATTTACAAAATGTGGTCAGCCGAGGAAGTCGATTGGTTCCGCGTGCGTAACAAAGAATGGGTCGATATTTGGAACAGCATGGGTGACGACGAATCTTACCCTGACTATGAGGGAAAGGGAATGAAAACAGCGCTGGAAATCAGTGATAGGGGTGACGCAGCGATCCTGCTGCTCAACCCGCAGGTGATCACGGCTGACGGCGAATGGGAAGCCTGGTTCTTTTCCAACTGGAATCCTGGAGCGAGACGTTACCCATCGTTTTGGGAGTTGATGCACCGCCAATACGAGACGATGACCAATCTGACTACTGACAATAATAAGCGGCGTTTCGCCAAAGTCAATTTGACACAATTGTCCGCTAAATTGCCCGGCTTGGTGACCGAGCTGCGCTCAAAAGCCGCTACATGGCCTTCATTCGTAATAGGCTTTGGCTCTGAACTGAACGACGGCCAAGCGCAGGCGCTCAACGAAATAGCGGATGAAGTACAGGCCTTGATCGATGTGCCGCGTACACCTGCCGAAACATTAGCCGTCTTACTTACTATTGTGGAAAGTGCTGAGTATGAGCGTTCCTTTGAGCAAGGATCGGTACAAACGCAGATCAGGTTAGCATTAGTGAGATCAACAATCCATAAAGCGCTCCAGTCCTAATGATGACCCGGCAGCCGAATTGATGGGTCACAACTTTCGCTGTGCTTCTTACCCGGTTATCTCTCATCTTGCTCAATCCACATAGGCTAGACCCAAATTTAATCTGCTGACTTTCGGTTAATACATTATATGAATTTTCAAATATAATAGTGATATGAGAACCTCCTAAAACTAAGGATATCAAATGCAACTTACTGAAGATAACCTTGCCATTATTCACGACCGTCTTGTTGATCAGGCTGATGCAACCGCATTTCTGGCTGCATTCGATACACTTCAGGAAATGCTTCTCGACCATTTGCACCGCGTCTTTCCTCAGCAGCGTACTGAGGACTGCGAAGATATTGTTGCCGAAATGTTGACTAATTATTTTAACAATCCTGCACAGTTCGATCCTGCGAAAAGCAGGCTAGACGCCTACTTGCGTATGGCCGTGAGTGGCGATATGAAAAATTTGCTTGAAAAGGAAAAGCGTATAAAAGAAAAAGTTCCATTCAATCTGGATCAACTTGAAGAAAACGGTGTCGCAGATCAGGCTTTAACGCGGAATAATGATCAAGATCGGTTCGTTGAGGATCAAGCCTTGGCAAATGCGCTGACGCAACCACGTTTTGAAGCGCTTCTCGACAAGCTCAACGCCAGCGACCAAGCCGTTGTGCAGTTAATGATTGGGAGTGAACGCCAAACCGCTCGTTATGCCGAGGTGCTTGGCATCGCGCAGCAACCTATCGAGGAGCAGCGGCAGATCGTCAAACGCGCCAAAGATCGATTGACTAAATGGCTCAAACGACAGCTTATGCTTGATGGGTTTTAACACGATGAACAGTTTACTTAAAAAAATGGTGGAGCGGCTGAGCGATTCGCCTGTTTTCTTAGCCTATCGCCTGAAGCAGTACGCACTTCGGACTGGCAAAAATTGGGATGCCATTGCATCTGAATTGAGTGTCTCGCCCGATCAGTTGGGGCGGTTAGCGCTGTGCCGTCCGCCACGCTCAGAAACAAAGCTGTTCATTCTGGACGTGCACAGCATAGCTGAGGCAATACCAATGCCAGTTACCGTGTTGGCTAATTTTCTGCGTCAACAAGACATGTTACGCTCTTATGATTCTGATAGTACATCACAAATCGCCGCACGAGATCGTGACGATCACTTGGAATAACACTTAAAACAATGTGTTACAGACCGCTGCAACTCAACAATCTCTATTGTATCTATGCATAGTTCAATTTTGACCATTGCGCAGTACGTCACCGATAAACTTACAGCCGGACTGGATAACCCGATGACGTATCCGCTTGACCTTGAAGCAGCGGTCCCGCTCGTGTTCCCTGCTAGCGTAGTCACGCTGCAAAGGTTGAATTTGCAAAAGATGTACGCATGGTTCGCGGAGCATGGACAGCTTATCACTCAAATAGATCAACCATTGCGTGAGCTGCTCGGTGCAGTGTTGATCAATCGCGGTAACGCCACGATTTTCGTAGATGACGATTTGTCGGTGGCAGAACGGCGCTTCACGATTGCCCACGAGTTCAGCCACTTCATGATTGAGCATCAGTACCCACGCGAATATGGAAAAGCTGTTTTGGGCGAGTCATTTATCGATATTCTGGATGGTAAGGCGCTCATAACGCCGAAAGCGCAGTTGGCAGCAATGCGACACGGGATTTCCATCCAGCCGTATCAACACTTCATGCACCGCGAAGTCAATGGCGCGATCACTCAGCACCGCGTATCGCAAGCCGAGCATAGCGCTAACTTACTGGCACTCGAACTGCTCGCACCGTGCCAAATCGTTTTGCAGCGATGCAGCTCCCGCGTGATGTCTATCATGCAAGCAGAAATCACCGCCGATTTGCTCGACACATTTGCTCTGCCGCCGCAGATCGCCCAGGATTACGCGACTCAACTAGCGGCCCATTTCAGTCGGCAGTCAACCTTTAGAGATCGCTTCCACGACTGATTTTGCGTGTGCAGCAAGAAGGGTTCTTTGGTTATAGCGGTGAGCGAAACAGTAGCGACCACAAAAGGAATGCAAAAGTGACCGATCAAGTCGAACCGTTTGTAGATGAACTCTCAGAATTTTTCGATGACAACCGATTTCCAGCCGTGATATCCAATGATTTTCAGCGGATGTTTGGCGAACGATTGGACGATGTGCTCGATATTGAGCGTTGGAGGCCGGGTCAAGACTTGGCCGAACTATATGACCGCTTGAGCGCCGAGGTCGCAGAAGCGGTGCAATTCGAGACAAATGTCCGGCGCGTCGTGCGAACACGCTTTTTTCCTCAGATTCGCACGGCAACCGTCCCGCAGTCTGGTGTATACCGCGTGTCGCCATCCGATATTGAACACGCGCACAAACACTCGTTGTTTAACGGCGCTGTGGAAGCCTGCGACGCCAACCTGAATGGGTACGACACATTACCGATTACCATATTACAAATTGGCGTGTCGTTGGTTCGTTACAATGGCAGCGAGAGTACTTGGGTCAACCGCCTGTTTCGGCGCGATTTACGTGCCAAACACGATGATATATACAGCAACCTGACCAGCTTACTGGATGAACGCGACTCGCGCGGCGGGCACGATCAAGATCATCCACACGATCAGATTAACCAGTTGGTGAGGCGTGGAATCATGAGTTATGCCGAACGCGCAGCGCTATTGAAGCACTCGACCGCGCCCTGGCGGATGGGACACGGAATGCCCGCTCCATTCGACCTGCTTACCGGTTCGGGATCGGAGGAATTGCTGGATGCAAGTATTGATCTGCTGCATGAGTTGATCGAAACCCACAAGCGCGTCTTATTTGTGCCGAGCAGTCCTGGCGGGCGTGGCATGTTGACCATCGGTGAAGCGCTCGATCCGCTGGAATATATGATCTACAGCACTCAGGAAGAGTCGCTTTTACGCATTGTCAGCCGCAACCGATTTTCTGGGCGGGTTCAGCAGCGCGCGTTAAATTTTGCCCGCGCGGTTGGGCCGCAGATTGTGGTCGGCATGTATCGGGCAGCGGCCAATGCACCAGTGCAGGTGTTTTACACGCACCGTGATTATGCGCACGAAGCTGCGCTGCTGTGCATTGCGGATAGTGTGCTGCAAGCCTATCGCGGCTTTCCATTGCTGATCGATTTGGCCGACACCGCGTGCCGCAACAGCTTGGGAATCGACACGCTTGTTCCGAGCGTCGACACCGCATTCGCTGAAGCGGGCGTTCACTTTCGATATATGCCAGAGCGCTACAACCGTACTCAAAGAGGTCGCTCATGAAGCCAAAACCGAATAACGCTATACCTGCAAACTTACCAGTTCCGCAACCTGCATCCAAGGTGACGCTGGATGAAGCGCCTTTGAATCAAGCCGCGCCATCTATTGACGAGGCCACATCATCGCTGAATCCTGACAATATAGCTGATTTCATCTCACCAATCCCTGTCAGTGCGCTCGAAATGCTGCGCAAAACAGGCGAAGAAGTCGGCGGTGCATACGAGATTCCAGCCGACGAGCTGGACGCTATCGGGCGCACAATGTTCGACTCACCACAAAGTCAGGACAATTCGATTGTGGTGCTGATGCCGTCCGAATATATCAGCAAGCTGCCCTCTCAAGCGCTGGTTCGGATTCGCAGCAAAGGCGATAACCGCACCTATGCCGGGATCGTCACGGCAGGTCCGTTTGCCGAGCCGGACGGCTTGCGTGCTGATGCGCCGATTGTCGTGACCACTACCGTGCGTGGAATTTTCCTGCCGCGTTTTCATGGCCGCGTTCATGTTGAAGTGATGCACGAGATTTTGGCGGACGGAACGACGGTGCCGCCGCGTTATCGACCATTACCGAATAGTCCCGTTTATGGGATGTCGGAAGCAGAAACGGCGGCTACACTCAAATTGACAGGCGATGTGCGGCTTGGTGTGGCAATCGGCCATGACAACCTCGAAGTGAATCTATCCGCACAAAGCAAGGCCGTGCTTCCCAGACATACCGCCATTTTGGGAACCACCGGCGGCGGCAAATCGACCACGGTATCAGGCATGATCAAGCGCTTTCAAGAAGCGGGTCTAGCCACTATTCTGTTCGACACGGAAGGCGAATACACCGATATTGATCAAGTGACGACCAGCCAAACGATGCTGGCTGCACTGAAAGATCGTGGGCTGCCTGTCGAAGGCGCGAAGAACGTCCAGGTGTTGCATTTGGTTGGGCGCGAGACAACCGCGACAGAAACGGGCGGAAAGGCAATTCACTCATTCGGCTTGCGCTTTGATGATCTGTCGCCGTATATGCTAATGGAAATCCTGGATTTGAACGAGGCACAGCAAGCGCGCTTTTTGATCGCTTACGATTTGTGCCGCCGCTTGCTACGCGACTTCAGCATCTTCCCGCGCCCACAACATAAAGATGCCGATCAGCAGATGCTTTACAACCTGGACGATATGGAACGGGGACACCCTGAACTGACTTTGGTGCGTCTGTATGATGCGGTTGTTGCGCTTGCCCATTTTGCCGGGGATGGCGGGGCGCAGTTGAGCTATTCCGACAAAGTACGCGATCATGCATTCAAGGAAAATGCCGATAAGCTCTATAAAAACGCGAAAGAAGCAAAACCAAGTAATGTGGCGAGTTGGCGTGTGGTGCAAGGAAAGCTCGGACGGCTGATGCGCCTCAAAATGTTTGATACGCCGGAAGGGGTGATTCAGATCGAAACATTGACTTGTCCAGGGACGATCAGCATTATCGATCTGAGCGATACCGAGTCACCAGAATTGAACAACATAGTGATCGCTACAATGCTTCGCAGTTTGCAGGCCACCCAAGAAGAGGCGTATACGATGGCTGTTGCTGAGGGGCGGACGCCGCCGCGTGTGGTCGTGATTATCGAGGAAGCGCACGAGTTTTTGGCTGCCAATCGTATTCGGCAAATGCCTGCGCTGTTTCAACAAATCGCGCGCATCGCCAAACGTGGTCGCAAACGTTGGCTCGGCTTGATCTTCGTGACGCAGCTTCCGCAGCATTTACCGAGTGAGGTATTGGGACTGACCAATAACTACATTTTGCACAAGATCGGTGATGCAAACGTCATTTCCGAACTCAAGCGCTCCATCGGACGGATCGATGACGGACTGTGGAATCGCGTACAAGGGTTAGCGCCGGGTCAGGCAGTCGTCGCTATCGAGGGCATGAGTCGCCCGCTGATCGTGTCTATCGATCCCTCACCTTGTAAACTGCGGTTGGCGGAATAAACGCCGAGCTGCTCCCCAATTTGATAGGTGATTACGTCGCCGTTTGTGTCGCAGATTGCTAGCGAATACGGAATATTGTGCAGCACGATTGAATGAGGAAGAACACGATGAGCTTCAAAGCATATTATCAACGCACAATTGCAGCGCATACACGCGGGTTAAAGTTTGTCGTTGGCGGAACTGGCTTAGGGAAAACATACGGCATACGGGACACGCTGGCCGAACTCGGTGACGACCAGAAAGCGATTTACATTGCCAATCGTGTGAAATTACTGCGCGATTTGGAAAAGGATATTTATAATGATTCCCGCTTTGAGCCGGGGTGCGTGATCTTGCTGCCACGAGATGCCGAGTCCGTCTATCGCGTTTTTCGTGATCATCGTACCGCGTTGGATCAATTTCTGAAAACGCAGGGCTTTAACGTTCCGCCGAAACTGAAAAAGCCTTTTCAAAAAGCGCGTCAAGAGATCGCGGAATTGGTCAGTAACAACCAGGCCGGAAAGCTCGAATTCGACACATGCCTCGACTTGATAGAACCTCACGCCCGCACCTTTTTATGGGTCATCCAAAAGCAGATGGCGTCAGCCTATACGAATGTTCGCAAACAGTGGGAAATGTGGATGAACTTGCCCATTGTGCAAGAAATTTTCCCCTATATCGCGTTCACCCGGCGTAAGCAGGCACGGCTGCTGCTCGTCTCACTTCAAAAAGCATTTCATGGGTTCTTCGATGGTCGGCGTAAACAAGATGGAACACATCTGGAAAACTATATCATTTTTGCGGACGAGTTCGATTTTCTGGAACATGATTTGATAGGGTTGATTGCAGAGGCTCGGCAAATAGACGATCCATTTGCGTTCGTCGCCACGTTTTACAACAATTACACACGCCACAAAGAGCAGCGTCCCACCTACCCGGACATCGACAAGGCCGCTGGACAAATCCGCGATCGGCTGACCGAAATTCGGAGCATCGTTGACACGATCAAACTCAACGAGGGGATTGATTACCCAACCTATTCGCAATTTATCAGTACCGAGGACGCTGTGAAAGACATCGTGATCTTTCGTACCAGCCACACCGTTACCTCGGCTACGGTTTATCTGTATCAAGCTGACCGTGGTTTCAATATCAGTTTACGAAGTGATCTTCCCCCTGGAAACTGGTTCTATGCGGATCGGTTGTTTCGCCCGGTTGCGTCCGCCGCTGAACGTCTGCTGACAGTCATCAAAGAAATCGAACATGAGAACGAACGCGCTGCTGACCAATTGAAACGGGATTGGTTTCAACATACGGTGTTTATTGAGCAGATTCAGCGTGTAACTCAGTATCCACGTCGACGCAAAGACGATGTTTCGCCACAAGGCAGTCTGCTTCAATCTGGGTTCAGCATGTACGACATTCACTATTTGGACAGCATCACCGATGCTGAAGAGATTGAGCTGCGCCACTACGCGATCTATCTCACGCCAGAAGCGTTCATAGGCCGAATGACTCAGAAAAACTTGGTGTTCGCGCTTTCTGCAACCGCCGATATTCCGCGCTGTGTCAATCATTTTGATTTGCAGTGGCTTCGTTTGGAAGGGGGTGTCACAGTCATCGACGTGGATGATGCGGATCGTGCTGATGTTGCCACATTAACTGCCGAAAAAGCTGCGCTCCGCGCCAATACCGTTGCCGTCGAGCGTTTGATTCCGCTCAACGAGATTACGAATGCCAGCCTCAGCACGACGAGCAACGCACTACAAACCCTTATCGAAACGGCCATGCAATTCGAGGAACTCGGCGGCGGCGTTGATACTGAACGCAAGCATCGTCAGCGTCGTTTAGAACTGTTTTTTTCGGGCGTATTGTGGGCGTCACAACAGCGAAACCCGCCGGGTGAAGTGCAATCCCATTTGATGTTCTTGATCACGTATAAGGAAATCGAGCAGTTTTTCAAGCACGAACAAACCCGCAAATCCGACTACCATCGGATTGAAATAGGCGCTAAAACCAAACTATGGCAGTCATTTACCTTGACGATCATGGCTGTACAGTTTCATGTCGTTTTTTATAACGCCAAAAAAGCCCGTGAAATGTCCGAGACATCAGCCGCAGAACAGGAATTCAACGCACTTTTCCACGGTACAGAGCCGGTAATTGTCGTAACGCAGTACGCTTCTGCTGGAAACGGCGTCAACCTGCAATATACGCTTCCTGATGGGCGTAAACGGGATTTTTTGAATTTGTATCTTCTCGAAGTGCCCTATTTCTATTTTGATGCCGTCGATGATGACGACTCGGCGGAAAAACAGGCAGCAGCGATCAAGAAAAACATCTGGTACATCGCAAAGCTGCATGAAGCCAAATACCTCAGCCAACATGAATTTCAGCAAAAGCTCTCGCAGGTACACCGGGCACAGCGTTGGAACAACGATTACCGCACGCACCCGGCCACGAAATCTGATCACCAGCGCAATTCAGCAGCAGCGCTCATTCAGGCGCTAGGCCGTATTGAGCGTGTTCGCGCTGAAACGCCGGATCAGACAGTGCTGCTTGCGGAAGAAGCGTACCAGACCTTTGAACGCTATCTTATGGATGACAACGGACAATTGGCCGAACGTCGTGAACCGATCAGTTCAGACAATCTGCGGCAAGTGTTAGCAGCTATCCGCACTGACCTTGAGCGGCGGCGTAAACTGATACGGCGCACCAGCGATGCTGGAATGTCCGAAGCAGATCAGGCGTGCAAACGTGCCGTACAGCAATCAATCAACCTGTTCGAGGCAATACGTGCTGGTCGCGATAGTGTGGCACGTCATCAATGGGAAGCGTTTCGTTTTGCCGCTCTACGTCACGATTTCGTGGACAAATCGGTGCGTGAGTGCGTTGGCACATTCAGCTCGCCCCACATCACAGACACCGTCTACTTCACGCCGAAGGGTGAGATTATCCCGCCAGAACTACGTAGTGGCGACACCTTTGTCTGGGCGCTTGATACCGTTTACCGACCAGTGCGCGCTAATTCTGTGATACGCGAGCATTTCTTAAAGGCTGGCTTTGAAACCAGCTTCAATCCGACACGCCACACAGCATTCGTACCCTACTTTTATCAAGCGATTTTATCAGGTGTAATTGGCGAAGAAGCAGTGCGTGGCTTGCTGAGCGAACACCATATTGAGACCGAAGAGTTACCCGATGCACTATTCGAGGTTGCGGATTTGAAGATTGCGGGTCAGCCGTGGTATGTCGATTGTAAAAATTACAGTGAAGCTACGCTTGGTAAGTTCGCGCTGTCACCTGGCGATTACGGCTACTATCACAAATTTGATTCGGACTATTTCCTCAACCGTGCCGTAGAAAAATGGCAGATAATCTCGGCATACCATGATGAACCAGCCCGGTTGATTTACATCAATTTGGCGTCTGGTCAGGAACGGCTTGCGAACTATCTGCGTGTTGAAAATGAATTACAACAAGTCGATACGTTTGAGGATGCCCATATCATCGTTATTCCGGCAGCTATTGATCTGTCCGGTACGAATCAATACCATCCCGCTTATGAACGCTTGATTCAATTTCTAAAGGATTCCTCTCATGCCTAAATCACCAGCATCGCTTGCAACTAAAACTGCCCTCACTACGACGATGAGGATCGAGCTGCCAGCATACGATTCTCTCGCTGAGCACTATCAACTGGTCAGATACGAGTTGCCTGACGGTCTCAAGTTTGGTAATTCGGACTTGAATTTTGCACGTGTCCACAACGCTATGAAAGACGGTTTAGACGCGCCCTACCGTTTGTTCACTCACGATCAAGGCGGGCACTGGGCAGTGTATGCGCTGTACCCAAAGACCACACCTGAACCGGACACCTATACAGTGCTTTTTGAAGATTCAGTGTTGATTGGGCAGTGTGTTCCATACACCGCCTTGCGGTCACATGTCCTTATCAAACTTTTGCAAGTTGCTTATTTCCGGGCGGCAGCCCATCACCCAGAGCGGTTTGTCAGTCAAGACAAGTGTTTTATCCAGGTCATGAAAGACAAGAAACGGTTGGATCATTATTTGTGTCTCGAAATGGAGCTAACCCAAACACCTGTCGAAGCCGACAATTTGTTTAACGTAGACGAACACGCGCATTACTTTCGTCGTGTCGATAAAGACGACGCCATCTCAAACATGCACCACCGGTTTTACTATGCCCAGGTGACCGCGCCCGACAATCGCTTGCTGGCATTTCGCCAACTGAAACGTAGTGAGATACAAACGGCTGGTGGATCGCTGTTTACAATGCGGAGCTATTCGGGCAGTCGCCCAACGCTGGATTACCATGCCATTAACGCTGACGAAATGACCCATACGCGGGGGTATCATCTGTACCAATTTATGGACGGTTTCACAGAATTTCTGGTGCGATTAGGATTCGCTGTCACGCCACAGCAGCGTATTTTTCATGAGTACGTCAACGACAGTGCGTCGACATTCGCACTACCTATCGGACAATTACAAACGGTGTATGTCTTGGATATACGCCTTGCCAAAGCGAAAATTCCATTTGCGCCATTTGTGGCGCTATACCACGAATTGTTCCCGGATGTCACATTTCAACTTATTGAGTCGCTAGATGATCTCACGCAGACTCCTAACCCAGTGGTTCTGATCTTTCAAGACGCTGAAAAAGCAGCGTTTGAAGAAGGTGGACCTTTATACGAAGGGGATTACGTCGATCTGTATGAAACGCTGTATCGCAGCTACCCGCATATTCCCAAGCAGTTTGTCAGTGTCAATGGCAACGTACTGGAGATGTGGACAGAAGCGGATGGAGTGACGAATAAAAAGAAAAAGCGAAAATTGACAGATACCGAGTATTTGAATTATGTTCTGCCGACTGCCGACAAACACGCGCGAAAGAATGCCGAAACACGCGCCAAAGTTGTGATGAACGAACTGTTTTTGAAAGACCTGATTCTGAACACGCGCACCGTTGGTGAGCGACTTCCCGCGTTCCCCTCTGAATGGATGTTCGTTCATGCCGAGAATCGGGAAACTAAGGATGAGACCGAACCCAAAAAAACATACAAAGTAGCGATGTATGTTCAAGACGAACGGCTTGTTTTTCTGGATTGGGGACATGCTGATAAGTCGCAATTTTGGACAATGTTAGAAGCATGGGGAGTTGAAGATGCATTTGAACAGATTCGCAGAAAAGAACGTTATAATGACGCTAAAGAGCCAAGTGAGCGTCCCCTGCTAGATGTCATCGTCGGACCGGGTTTATGTATACGCATTGACACACTGCCCGAATCGATCATGTACGACTACGAGTTACTCAGCAAAAATAGCAAGCTGAATGCGCAGTGCCACACTATCCAGTCGCTGAAGTTGCTGCCCTATTTTGATCAATTGCGCCCGGAAGACTCGCCGCCTCGCGCTGATATTGAAACTTTTTTCCGTGCCTCAACTGCCGTATCACAACCAGATAAAAAAACATCGCAGCAGGCGCTTGAACTTTACGACAATTTTGTCGTCTATGACGCGCTTTTGGACAAATATGCAGCAGAACATGAGGATGGGGTCACGCTCACGTTGACCGAGTTGAAGGAAGAAACAGAGTCCGGCGATGCACTTGGCGACAAAATGCGCGCGCTTTTCGAGCCACGGCAACTGACAAACTACTATAAGAGCATTGGCCTGTTCGGCAGTATGCGACCTAATCAATTGATTGCTACGTATCAAGGTATTTGGTACACCGACGAGGATCAGTACGTAGTCGGCGCGGTTAAAGGAATGCAAGAGACGCAGGCACATGCCCAACTTGTGCGGCAGGTGGTGCAGACTGCTGGAACACTCGGCATCGAGAAGCTGCTGGCACTCACTGCTGTGAAATTTGTCCGTCTCGAACAATATACTATCGTGCCGTACCCATTTCACGTTATCGATTTGTACATCGATAATGCTTTACGGTATGAACTGCGCAATGGAATATAGAAGCACCAGTATCAACGATTTTCATCAAGCATTTGATCTCGTTCGTTAACCAATTGTTGAGGCTTGAACGACCTAACACGTAAGCCTTGAGGTACTCCGCCGCCATATCGCACTTAAAGCGAAGTTGACGGGTGTGAAACTCTCCATGAAGTGGGTGAGCAAAATCGTAGGTCATATAAGGCGTGATGACTCTGATGTTCGATTTTTAGCACGTGTCAATGAAAATATTGACCTGAATTCGAGTCATGTCGCGGAATAGATCGCTGAAGTTGGTGGCGTCGGCGGCGTGATCGAGCGCCAGTGTGACGCGTACATCGTCGGAAGTGGTGATGAAATCCTTGAGTGTTTTAGCGGTAGTCAGCCCATAATCAGCGCGAATGGCGAATGTCCCGAACTTGGTGAAACTGCGCTCCATGATCAGATAATCGGCGGCGCGTGCCAGCGTCAAGTCATTAGCGCGTGCTTGGAACACGAAATTCTACCCGGTCTTGCCCAGGATTTGGGCGGACGTGGCCGTGACAAGCTGCTCAATTGGTGCGACAACCAACACACTGCGCTTTATTTTCATCACGGAGGGCGTATTCATCGGGCTGCTCAGCTTTGTCTTAGCGGCGGCACTGAGTGTGCCGGTTTCAGTCGGATGTGACGCGGTATTGGGAACGGCACTGCGGGGCAAACCGATCCCCGCCGCGTTTACGCTGCTCGGCATTGCCCTGTGGTTGACAATTGTTATGGGCGGTAGCCACGTTAGCAAGCGTGCTGCCCGCCCAACGTGCGACACACATCAGTATCCGCAAGGCGTTAGCTTACGAATAAAGTAAAGTGCTCCATATTACCGATGGGAACGTAACGCTGGCCGACGGCATCTTGCTAGCGTTCGATCATCTGAACGAAAGCCACTTCAAGTCAGCAGCATTCTAGAACGATATTGCACCGCCTCGGCCACATGTTCGATGTGAATCCCGTCGCTGGTCGCCAGGTCTGCAATGGTTCGACTGACCTTCAGAATGCGATGATAGGCGCGTGCGCTCAGTTGTAGTTTCCGCATCGCCGCTTTGAGCAAGGTTGCGGCTGATTCATCGGGTTTGCAGAATTGATCGATCTCACCTGCGCCAATATCGCTATTGGTCAACACTCCTGCCAAATGTTTGTAGCGCTGACGCTGCACTTCGCGCGCCACTTCGATGCGGGCTTGAATGTTGGCAGACAGTTCACCCCGTCGGTTATCGGTTAACTTATCAAAGTCCACGCGTTGCACGTCCAGTTGAATATCAAAGCGATCCAACATGGGCCCACTCATCTTTTGTTGGTATTTGCGCACCACCTGTTCGCTGCATGTACACGCACGCATCAGGTCTCCCCGGTAGCCGCATGGACACGGATTCATTGAGGCGACGAGGATAATATTGGCTGGAAAGGTCGCTGAGCCGCGTACCCGGCTGATGGTCACGACTTTATCCTCAAGCGGCTGTCGCAACACTTCCAGCGATCGACCCATCTCCAAGATTTCATCCAGATACAGCACGCCGCGATGACTCATCGTGATTTCGCCAGGGCGCGGAATGCTGCCGCCGCCGATGAGTCCAGCTTCGCTAATGGTATGGTGTGGAGCGCGAAAGGGGCGGCGTTGCGCTAACGTTTTGCCCTGTGGCAGCATATCGGCCACGGAATAAATGCGGGTAATTTCCAATGCTTCTTCGGGCGTAAGTTTGGGCAAGATACCTGGCAAAGCGCGTGCGATCAGCGTCTTACCCGAACCGGGCGGGCCAGAGAGCAGCGCATGATGCCCACCTGCCGCGACGATCTCCATAGCGCGTTTGACGTATTCCTGACCTTTGATGTCCGAAAAATCAACGAGCCGTTCGGGTGCTTGAATAGCAGTCAAATTGATTAGAGTGCGATCTAGCGGTGGGATGACATTCAATTGAAAGATATGCTCAACCAAATGCCCCAGTGTCGGAACAGGAATTACATCAATTCCTTCGACCAGCGCCGCTTCTTGCGCGTCACATTCGGGAAGATAGAGTGTGGTGTAACCAAGCTCTTTAGTCAGATAAGCATAAGATAGTGCTCCACGCACATGGCGCAAGGTTCCGTCTAATGAAAGTTCACCAATAAACAGCGCATCTTTCAAGGATTCGGGCGGGATTTGCTCAGTCGCCGCGAGGACTCCCATCGCAATGGGAAGATCATAGGCAGGGCCTTCCTTGCGCATTTCAGCAGGCGCTAAATTTACGAGGTAGCGCCGCATAGGAAAATCAAGATTCCGATTGCGTATTGCACTTCTTACGCGCTCACGGCTTTCTTGTACGGCAGCATCGGGCAGACCGACAATGGTAAAGCCTGTCATGCCGCGTGGGTTATAATCAACCTCAACACTCACCCCAACAGCTTCAAGACCGACAATAGCACCAGATTGAACAGTAGCAAGCATGGGTCACCCCTAATTTAACGCTACCGCAAATTCTACGGTGTTACTATTCAGGCATTATACTCCGCTTGCGCTCTTGAGACATTAACCGCGAATTACGCTAACGAAATTCATTTCAAAGCAGCCGTGCCGATTGATTGCGCCAATGGAAGCGCGGTCAGTAGCGCGATTACCTCAAATGGCTTGCAGCAAACTGGAACCAGAATCACGATGCTAGCTCCCCATGCGACGATATTTAGTTAATCTCAGTCCAGCGAGCTAGATAGTGTACAGAATTATTAGGCTTTTCGGCTAGAGCGTCGTCCGACGATCTCGATCTGCCCGTCGGTAAGTAGGCGTAACATCCCGTGGGCGGTCGTGTTGAAGCGCTCGGCTTCCTTCTTTAGTCCGGTCACCACGGCGTCCGGGTCGCTGCCCATGTTCATCTGATAGCCAGCCCTGTTTGATGAGTCAGGATCGGCGTCGAGTGTAGGGGGGTTGCGTACCCAATCCATAGTGAACTCGCCGCGTCCAATCCCGCGAACAAGGCCGGGACCGTTATAGCCCCAGTGTAGAGCAGTTTCGTTGAGCGCTTTTAGACGCCGTGATAAAGTCGCACCACTGCCTAGCACGAAGCCGCGATTTTTGCTCAAGGCGCGGTGGCCTGATTATCTGTTTGGTCACTCTGTTTTATCATTCTGTTTTTCCCTCGCCCTCTCTGTTTGCTACGCTGATAGATTGTATTGTACCATGCTTTGTAAACGGAAAATGCCCCGACCAGATGGCCGGGGTGTGTTAATCAAGCCGAATGTTCAGGACGGTTGCAAGCTGCTCGCTGCTGATCCTGCCGTGTCGTCCAAAACAGTGCGCGTTTCCTGTTCGCGGGTTGTAGTTGAAGTGGCTGCCTGCGCGGTCGTGGGTGTGTCCAAAAGGACATTCTGCGGCAATATAGCCGTTGCTCTTTAGTCGCCCATCGTAGCCGCTGATGAGTGCATCGGTAATCGCATGGCGTATTGTTTCGGCGGTTGCTGCCGTCTGGCTCGGCGCGCGCTGCATCGGGGGTGGTACATAGCTTGCCAGATGCTCAAAGGTATAACGGTAGGCGGGCATATCTACAATCTCACAGAGCCGATCATGCTTGGGGTTGATCGACCCTGGTAGGCGCATGGGTTGCGTGATGTTGAAGCTACAGCCGTCGAGCCTGCGCGCGATCCATTTCATCACGCGAAAGGCTTTCCGA